>Ga0268264_10000120_pt1 | contig 191138 bp, 175 predicted proteins | sample KBSSwiS32_FD_190357 | JGI IMG/M metagenome (GOLD analysis project Ga0268264, IMG submission 190357) | Switchgrass rhizosphere microbial communities from Kellogg Biological Station, Michigan, USA - KBS Switchgrass S3-2 (SPAdes) (version 2) | ecosystem: Host-associated > Plants > Roots >... | reverse complement strand
CTCGCCGCTACCGCCCAGAATCTCCGCAAAATGGCCAAGTTGATCCCCATGGCGACCTGAAGAACGGCAGCGCTCGGTCGCGCAGCATCAGCACGCCGCGCTCACCGACGACTTCTTCAACACAATCCCCAATATAGCGGCCCTTCTCAGAAGCTCAGCGAATCGGTCGGAGCGGGGCTCCAGATATTTGTTTGGTCGCGCAACTTTTTCGACGAACCGGTGTCCACTTCGTCGAATTGCGCTCTAGCTCACGGGAGCGACGTTAGTTTTCCGCAGCGACGAGCTCGATCAAGGGCTATCGAATACTGCTTTGTGGGATTTCGGCCGGTCAGTGGGAACCGAAGTGATCCATGGCGGGCCACGCCCGATGAAGATGAGCACTACGTCTAGGCTATAGCCCTCTAACGCCGCACCTCCTGCACCCGCTTGGCGTTCTGCCGGCCGGTGCCGATGAAGCGCACAATCATGGAAGCGGCAAGCCAGCCCACCGATCACCACCGGCAGTCAGGGCGTGCCAATTCGAAACGTCGCCTTCAACGCGTCGTCGATCGGCGTATGTGGTTCCTCGCCAAGCAATGCGACGAGGCGGCGGTTGTCGAAGCGCATGGGGTAGCGCCAGTAGGGCGCGATCTCCGCGATTTCGCGCGGCAGACCGCCGAAAGGGGCGAGCAGCCTCATCGCCCACCACGAGAAGCGCGTCACCGGAAGGTTTGGGCGCTGCGTGACGCGGCGGATGGCTGCCGGCAAGGCAGTGCCGTCGGCGTCCCACACACCCTCGAACTGCAAGCGCTCGAAAGGCCGCAGCTTCTCATTCATCCCGATCAGCCGGGCTATCGCTTCGGCGAGATCGGGCAGGTACGCCCAGCTATGCCCGACACCGGGAGCGGTGACCGGATTGATGATCCGTCGGAGCGGCTTGCCCGCCGGCACCATGACCTGAGTGAACCAACTCGACCGAGCATCCGCGCCGAAGAAGTCGCCGGCTCGCACAATCGGGCTGGGCACGCCACTCCGGGCTGCCGCCTCCAGACGGGCCTCCATCTCGACGCGGACCCGCCCCTTGCGGCTCCGCGGCATCTGTTCGCTGTCCTCGCCGACCACCGGTGTCGTTGCCGGATCGAAATTATACACCGTCCCGGGAAGCACGATTCGGGCACCGCCGGCAGCTCTTGCGGCAGCGATGCTGTTGTCGATCATCGGCAGAACCAACCGGTCCCATTGGCGGTAGCCGGGTGGGTTCACGGCATGAACGATCACCGACGTGCCCGCCGCTGCGTGGATCACGTCCGCGCCATTCATCGCATCGCCCGCCGCCCAGCTTATCGTACCGCGATCGTCCGGCCATCCACGCTCCGCAGCGGGCACATCGCGCGCCAGACCACGGACCGACCAGCCATGTTCGATCAGTGCGCTTGCGATCGCGCCGCCCACGCCGCCGGTCGCCCCCAGCACAAGAGCCAACTGTCCGTCCATATTCATCTCCCTCGATCAGCATGTCGAAGGCTGGAGCATGGCACTGACTGCCTTCATATAAAATTGTCAAAAACCTTGCAGTCATTCATAACTTTCTGATGAGCGAGCCGTCCATCGATTGGGAAGACCAGCGAACATTCCTCTCCGTGCTGGAGACCGGCAGCCTTTCTGGCGCCTCGCGGCTGCTCGGCCTCGCGCAGCCGACCGTCCGGCGGCGTATCGAGGCGCTGGAGGCGGGGCTTGGTATACCCCTTTTCACGCGCTCCCTGACCGGACTGACGCCGACCCCGCAGGCGCGCTCGCTTGCCAGCTATGTCCGCGCCATGGCCGCTTCTTCGGAGGCCTTCGTCCGCGCGGTGTCGGCCCCGGAAGGCGAAATCGCCGGCGCGGTGCGCATCACGGTCTCCGAATTCGTCGGGATCGCCGTTCTGCCTGCGATGCTGGCACCGCTCCGCCAGAACCATCCCGGCCTGGTGGTCGAGATCGCGTTGAGCGACGCATCTGCCGACCTCCTCGGGCAGGAGGCCGACATCGCCGTCCGGATGCACCGTCCACAACAGCGCGCCCTGGTCGCCCGACACGTCGGCGCGATCCCGCTTCAGTTCTTCGCCCATGAACGATACATCGCGCAGCGCGGCATGCCGGAGAGTCTCGAAGCGCTAGCCAACCATGCCTTGATCGGGCCGGATCGCACGGGGGCCGACCTGGCACTGGTGGATTCGGTCGGTATGGGTATGTCGCGCCGGTCATTCGTCATCCGCGCCGACAGTCACGCGGCGCAACGCGCTTGCATTGGCGCCGGGCTCGGGATCGGGGTGTTGCAGACACCGACCGGGCTGTCGGATCCAGGTCTTGTCGCCGTCCTGCCCGACATCGTGGTCCACCATCTCGAAACCTGGCTCGTGACGCATGAAGACCTCCGCAAGTCGCCGCGTATCGCGGTGGTGTTCGATCACCTTGTCGCAGCATTCACAGACTATGCCCGAGGCCGTATCACGCGGTAATCGGCGGTGTTTGTGTAGTCATCGCGCAGAACATCGCGATGTAGCGTGCAATCGGCGGGCTTGGCGGAGAGGGTGGGATTCGAACCCACGGATAGCTTGCACCATCGGCGGTTTTCAAGTTTAGCGTAGTCAGCGTTAGTGCACGTTTGCAGAGGCTGTCATAAGCAAGCGACACCTAGGAAAAACAAGGGTTTGATGCCGCTGGACGTTTTACGTAGGTTGCCGTAAGTTAGCGCAAGCTGCTTATGACACGCTTACGAGGTTTCCCGCAATGGCTATCAAACTGACAAAGACGGTCGTTGACCGCATCAAGCCCGGCCCAAAGGACGAGTTTCATTGGGACGCGGAGGTGAAGGGCTTCGGCGCGCGCGTCACGCCCAAGGGGAAAATCACCTTCGTCGTGCAGGGCAGGGTTGAGGGTAGCGGCAAGGAAGCCCGCATCACCATTGGCGCTTACGGCGTCTTCACAGTCGATCAGGCGCGGGACGTTGCGAAGGAGCATCTGCGGTCCATGCGGATGGGGAACGACCCTCGCGATACGAAGCGACAGAGCGAGGCGATGAAAATCAGCCTGCAAGCGATCTGCGACGCGTATGTGTCCCGACCGGGCAAGCTCAAGGCGACCAGCAAGGAAGCCATCGAGCGGCATGTGCGGACAACCTTTGAGGCGTGGAAGGACAAGCCGGTCGTCAACATCACCGAGGATATGTGCCGCACCCGGTATCGCGAGATGCTCACAAAGGGTCTGCGTGGTAATCGCGAGGGAGGCTCACCGGGCCAAGCAAATCAGGCATTTTCCGTCCTCGGTGCGCTGCTGAACTACGCCGCGCGCCAGCATAAGCGGGCGGACGGGTCGCCGCTAATCGCGCACAATCCCGTTGGCATCCTGCGCGACGATAAGGTGCGGTTGAAGCCGCGCACCGCGCGTATCCTTGACAATAAGGTCGGTGCCGCATGGCACGCCCTGACCGGGTGGCGCGCGACCGCCCACAACCGCGACACCATGTCGAGCATTGACCTTGTGCGCTTCCTCATGCTCACCGGCCTGCGGATCAGCGAGGCTTCATCGCTCAAGTGGAGCCAGGTGCATCTTGAGGACGGGTATTTCCATCTCCCGAACCCGAAGAACAGCAATCCCGTCTCCATGCCGCTTTCCACGCAGGCGGTGGAGCTGCTGAAGGCCCGTCCGCGGGTCGATGACAATCAGTTCGTGTTCCCGTCATGGGGTGAAGCGGGCCATATCAAAGATCCCCGTGATCTGATGAAGAAGCTGAGCGGCGTTGCCGGGATGCACATCACCCCGCACGCGCTGCGGCGGACCTACACGAACGTCGCCCTGCGCCAGTGCCGTATCGAGAAGTTCCGCGTGGACCTGCTTACGAACCACATCACCCGCGACGTGACCGCCGATCACTACTTCGACACGACGAACCTCCAATGGCTCAACAAGGAGGCGCAGATGATCGGCGACTATCTCGACCTTGAAGCGGCGAAGGCAGCGGGCGACAACGTGGTGGCGCTGCCCCAGCGAGCGTGATGCACAGCGCGGGCCGCACAGCCTCGCGCACAGCCCCGATCGCGCAGCGCTGCCGGGGTAGGGGCGGCCAAGCACAGATCGCGCCCCACGCCGCCTTACAGCGAGGGTCGGCCTCGCCAGCCCAAATCGCGCTTTTCGAGCAAATCCGTCGAAGCCGGCATTAGGCCAATCGCCCCCTGATCGGTTTACGGACCAAAAAATCTGCCGATGTGATTTTGCCGACCTTCGCCCCGGTTCGGGACAGCGGAGCGAGCATTTTATCCAACATTGGCCGCTTAGCCTGTGCTAACAATGCGTTGCAGTGCCGGGGACGGGGCACTCAAATCTACTGTCCCCGAAGCCGTGGAGCAGGGCGTAAGCCCGAGGCCACGGACATTCTGCCGGAGGGTGTTCCTCTGGTGCTGATGACCACAGCTTAATCACCCTGATCGACGGTCGAGAGCCGCGCGGGGAAGCTGTGGAGTTATCCGCCATGACCGCACCGGTCAAAGTTCTCAATCACTATCAAGCCGCCGCGCTGATCGGCGTCACCCCCGCGACCCTTCGCTTCTGGCGATGCAAGGGGAAGGGGCCGCGCTTCATCAAGCTAGGCCAGTCAAAGCAAGCCGGGGTCTGCTACGATCCGGCTGACATTGAGGCGTGGAAGGCCGAACGCAAGTTCGCGTCCACCAGCGCCGCGACCGTCCAATATCCCGTCACCGCATGACACCGGCCCCTTCGCGAAAAGTGGCCGGATGCACCGCAACACCCGACCACTCGTCCGAAAGGGGTTACATCGAAGGATTTGCAACCATGTGCATATTGCGACGGGCCTCGGAAGGTCCGCAACCGAATGCGTTTTCGGCAAAAACAGCGCCGCTTATTTTTTCGCCGAGAGCGAACGGCATCCCCGACAGATTGACTACCGCCCCGACCCTCGGCGGGGAGGCTCTTCATGGCTGATCCGACGAACGCATGGACGCCTCCCTTGGATGCCAATGGCAGCATTGATTGGGCCAACATGGATAAGGCGCTCCCGCCGCGTAGCTCTGACTTCGACTTCCGCACCCCGGAACAGCGGAGCGAAGACCTAAAGCTCCTTGTTCAGTCCAGCGAGAACCATCGGCGCGCAGAGGAAGCGAAGCTGGCAGCGGCGCAATTGAAGAGCGGCGCGTCCATACCGCGCCCAATGACACCGATGGACGCAATCCCAATGGAGGTCGCAATGAGCAGCGATACCGCAACCGTCGCCCTACATTATCTGGTCGACCCGTTCCTTCCGAGCAAGTGCGTTGTCGGGTTCTTCGGGCGCGGCAGCACAGCTAAGTCATCGTTCGTTGCCACAATGGGCGCTGACATTAGCGACCGCGCTTCTACCCTCTGGATCAGCGTTGAGGAACGGAGCGACTGGATCAGGGTGCGCCATATACAGATGGGCGGTATCGAGGGCACCTTATTCGTCGTGACAGCCGCGCCGACAAAGGCAGATGCGCAGGGACACACCATCGGGTCTAGCATAGATGTCTATGAGCATCTGGAGCCAGCAATCCAGAAGGCAAAGCTCGGTGCCGACACGATGTATAACCCGCCGCGACCGCTCAGGCTGGTTGTGCTGGATACGGCAGTCGGGCTGACAGGATGGCGGAAGAACGAAAGCCCGAACGATGATGCTTCGGTGAAGAAGCTGCTGGCTTACCTGCAAAGCGTAGCGGAGCGGTATGACGTCACCATCGCCATCATCGGTCACTCGAATAAGGGCAAGCACGAATACTTCGCTGACACCGTGGCGGGTGCGTCCGCGTGGACCAATTCGCCGCGCCTGTCGTTCGTCCATGCCCGCGACATTCGCGAGGAACATGCGAACGTGATGCGGGTGGCGAAGTCGAACCTGACCACACGCTTCACGACGCTCTACAGCACCGAGCCGGTCCATACCCTGCACCGGCGCACGGAGGGCGCAGACTCTGTGCTGGTCCGCGTCAACATAGGCCTGACGGTTTGGGGCGAGGACGAGTCTATGGAGGTGTTTGAGGACGCGACCCGCAAGCCCCCGGAGGAACGCGACGGCGAAGGTGGCGGGGGCAAGAAGGAGGGCCTCGTCGACAAGGTGATGAACGTGCTGGTCGAAGCGGTTTACCGGACAGGCCAGCCCGTCACCCGAGAGCAGGTCCACGACCTCTTCGGCAGGGAAGTCAGTCGGCGCGAATGGAGCAAGGTGGACGACCGCCTGAAGCTGATGCAGTTCCAATACCGCGTCGTCATCCAGAGCGGCCCGCAGAACAAGGTGCTCTACGTGAAGCAGGCGTAGGAGAGCTGTTACATTCGCCCCCTATGACCACAGCGAGGTAACAACGGTAACAACGGTAACAGTTGTTTGATAATTTCGTATTTTTAGACCATCGCTGTTACCGATGTTACCGTTGTTACATGGCGGGGTCTCTAGGGGGCTATGTAACAGCTCTCGCTCTGTCCTAGCTCACGGCGCCCTCCGGCTTCTCGCGTCGCGCCTGCATCAAATGCCATTTCATATGATTTTTGTGCTGGCAGGTGTGGCAAGTGAAGGACGCGACCTCGTCATATTTCATTCGTGTGATGAACCGCCATGGTATGAGATTCTCGGCGCGGCACTCCTGGTTCTCGCAGTTGACCGTAACTGAGACAGACTCGAAGCTGAAACCGTCTTCATCCTTGACCGCTTTCCACGTGTAATCACATTGCGGATTGATGCAGTAAACGTGCTTCCCTTCCCGCAGTAAAGCCTCCCGGCGCTTGTTCTTCGTGCCGCAAGTGCAAACAAATGAGACCTCCATGCCGAGGCCGGAGAAGGTCATCGTCCCCTTGGATAGGCGCTCAAGTTCCGTCACTACCTCCCCGACCTTTGCGGTGATCGCTGCCTTGTCGCCGTAGTCGGGAATGTGGTCATCCTTGTGCTCGGGCAGACGGACGTGAAGAGCGAGTTTGGCGAGTGCTTGCCACATCTTGGCAATCCGTTTGGAATTGAACCCAAGTTCGGTTCCAATCTTCACATACGTGTCATCTTCCGGCTTCACACCGTCACTGGCAGGACTGCCAATGCTCAATGTCATGCCATCGGCGATATGCGGGTCAACTTCTTGCATCAGTGTGGTCACAACCGCGCCGGGCTGCCACTTCCGTAATTCCTCGTGCGAGATGTAATCGTGCCGCTGCCGCAGACGGTCATAAACGACCTTCTCAAGCGCTAGTCGGGCTTCCAGTGCGGCGTAGGTGACGCTTGCGTCCGTGTCTTCACTTAGAAGCGCTTTGATACGCTCGATAATCGGCGGGAGATTTATCATCGCAGGAGGGTGCCACAGATTGCCACTGTGGTCACCACGTGCAGCCCGGTAGCCGCCGCGCTGGGGCACATAACGGCGCTCGCCCTCGCTAGGGTGACGGCAACCCCGGCCTGCGCTGTAGCGGCCCCGCTGCGCCGCGTAAGTGCATGTAGTTCAAACCAAAAAGTCACGACCGACAAATACACAATTTTGCGGTCCTGAACTGCGGAACTACTGAACTAATTGAAATTGTTGTGAAAGTATTGCGGACCTTCAGCGCGGCCAGTTACGCATAAGCCCACCGTAACTTTTGTCCGAAAGCAGAGGCCCGCAATGTCCGATAATGTCGACATCCGTATTTCGCCAACTCTCCACCCCGGTATCGCCGGTGAGATTCCCGATTTCGATGACGAAACCCGTCCTCTTCTTGGGCAGACCGAGACAGTGGTGGATGAGGCGTTCAAGGCGCTGCAATCCATTCACGATGCGAAGGCGGGTGCGGAGAAGAATCCGACTTGGAACGACGCCGCACGCCTAATCGCTGTCGATAATCACGCCACCAAGGTGATGAGCAAGGTGTATGGCTCGTGGTCACGCGCGGTCGATGTGCTGAACAACAATATCGCGACGATGGAGAAGGAGCTGAACGCGCCCGTCGAGCAGCGCGCCACCGCCTCCATGGCATCGGAAATTCGCTCCTACTTCCGTGGCCTCGAACCGGGGCCGCGCATGAACGCGCTGCGGAAAGCGATTGAGGCGGGCGACGAGATTACCGCAACCGCCGTGCTGGGCGGTCGGCCCTACCTCTCTGGCCTCGATCCCGATCTGCACGCGGAGTTCCTGCGCGACTGGCACAATGCCCAGCGCCCGCTTGAAGCCAAGAAGGTCCGCGCCATGAAGGCTGCGGCTGACATGCTCAACAACCGATACAAGCTGCTCACTAAGGCCGTGACGGATGCTGTGGGCGACATCAAGATCTACGAGGAATCGAAGGTGAACGGCGCGCCGATCCTCGTGAAAACGATCACCCCGGCGCAAGTGCGCGCGCAGGTGAAAGCGTCAAACGAAGCGTTCGCAGTTCCGGTCTGACCTACAGACCGAATTGAATCCGACCTGTTCCATCAAATGAGGCGAACGTGACCGAGCCAGAAACCCCGCCATGGAAAGAGGGCTGGAAGCCGATGGAAGGCCCCGGCGGCCCCGTCGTCGCTGGCAACCCCAATTGGGTAAAAGGAATGAAAAGTCCAAACCCGGCTGGCCGCCCTCCCGGTCTGACCCCGCAAACTAAGCTGGTCCAGAAGATGCTTGAGAATGCGGACGGGATTTTGGATGCCATCATTGCCAAGGCGATGGAGGGGGATTCTGCGTCCGCGTCCCTCATCCTCGCCCGCATCGTGCCTGCGCTTAAGAGCCAGGCGCAGACCGTCCAGTTCACGTTCGACGCCAGCGCCCCGGTGAGTGAGCAGGCGGAAGCGATCCTTACGGCAATCGCGACCGGCAGCGTCTCGCCCGATGTGGGGCGGCAGATATTGGAGGCGGTGAACGCCCTCAGTCAGATCAGGGCGAGCGAAACCCTCGAAGCCCGGATCGCCGCTCTTGAGGAGAAGCAATCGTGATCGCGCATGCGCGGCAAATTGTGCGCCGCTTGCAAAAGGCCGAGAGCGAGCCGCTGTCCGACAGATTGACACATACCCCGACGATGGAGGCCAGCCTTGACGACGATAACCACGCAGCGGAACCGCGTCATCACAGAGGCACCGGAAGCCGATGACGTGTTCGTGCAGGTCATTCTCTTCGGTGAGGGTGACACGCCCGGAACCGTGAAGGGGCGCAGCCTGCGCTACCTTCCGATCAGCGCCTATCAGGGATGCTTGGATTGGGCTGTGGCCATCGCGGACCAGATGGCGCGCCCGCTCTATGTCGTGCCGCTCAACCACAGCGACATTCTCAACACCGACCGCTGGACGCCGTTCGCGGACATGCTCGCCACCCTGAACGATCAGGAGCGCGGGCAGCTACGCCAGATGGCGATTGCCACATGCGCGGACGTGATGCGCGACTGCGACGAATGGCATGTTCGCGCCGAAGCCCACGACATTCTCACTCAACTGAAGGTGCTACATCATGACTGACAAGAACGAATCCCTGAAAGCCGCTGACCCCGATTCGCATCCGAAGGCGCAGAAGTATGGCATGTCCATCGAACATGCTGACCGCATCGTGCAGCGTCACTTCGGCGTGACCGACGATAACGCCGCGCTCGAAGGTGGGCGGGTCGCCGCTGACATTGAGATGAGCAAGGCGCTCGCCAAGAAGGGCTAACCACGCATGTCGCTCCGCACCCTTCAACGGCGCATCGCCAAGCTGGAGAAGGGTCGGAAGCCGCGACCGTCGCCATTTGTCATAATGTGCGGCTCCTTCGACGCCTTCGCAGACGTGGCATATGCGGAGGTAGAGGCGGGCAAGCTGGGCGGGGACTTTCTGCATGTCCTCGACACGTTGCGCGGCTGGGACGACGCCGGGGTTTGGGTGCTGGCGTATGCTCGCTGACGGTGCCGATCAGTAACAGCATAGGGTTGCGTGGGGCTTTGTTCGCCTTCGCCCGCGCCGAGGACCAGCGGACGGTCCCTCGTTAATCGAACATCCGCAGCAGCGGGGATAGGCGACACTCCTTCCGTCCTGACGCCGCCAGCGCCCTGCACTTCACAGTGTGGGGCGCTGTACCGATCGACTCGCCGCCATTTCAGCCAGACCAGACGTCTTCGTGATTAGGTCTGCGATCTGCCGATTTAGTTTCTCGATGAGTGCAGTTGTTAGTGGCAGAGGGCTTTTGCCACGCATGATGATCGGCACGAGATTGGTAACGTGCCCGTCGTCGTTAAGCTCGGGGTGAAACCAGAAGGGCTTATGCGCCATCGAGTTTCGCAGGGTGCGGAGTTCCCCAAGGTCATTTCGCAGCGCTGCCACTTCGTCGGCGGGCAGCAAGGCCGGCGCTATCAACAGTACGACGTTGATTCGCCTTTCGAACGTAAGCGGCCCGAGCAGGCCTTCGTCGAAGGCATCTTGAACCTCGGGAATCTTAATCCGCTCTCCAAGCATGAAATAGATGATGGTAGCGCTTAGGTGACGCTCGACGGTAAAGGCGCCCGCGAGAACGCCGCCTCGCACCTGCCTAACCCATTCGTAGATCGATGACTTACGTGCCTCTAGGTCAAAGCCATCAGCCGATGGTGCAGGCGGGCGCTCGCCCCAGTTGATTGCACCGTCAATTACCACTGTCTCTGACTCTAGTTTGGCGGAAGAGGTGGGATTCGAACCCACGGAGCGGTTGCCCGCTCGCTGGTTTTCAAGACCAGTTCCTTAAACCACTCGGACACTCTTCCATGCCGCTTCGGGGCTAGCAGCTTACGACAGGCTTATGGGCGAAACCACCCGGCGAATCGGACTGACGCTAACCCCTTGTAACCACACTCCATTTTTCGCGCACAGGTCGCCAGCTCCGGTAGCTTTCAAGACCGCTGCCTTAAACCACTCGGCCACCTCTCCGTCGCCTGAGCGCGGCGGAGCGTTGCCCTTATCGTCGGTGCGCCCTTTCGTGCAAGCCATCGGATCAAAGGATTTCATGTCGGCCGCAGTATGTGGCAAGCAGTATGTCAATCCTGAGGGGAAGATATGCGCTTATCGTTGCGGCCGGCCATCGCGCTGCTGGGTGTTTTCATTACCTTCGCCGCCATGCCGTCGATGGCGCAGACGGTTGCCGAGGAGGGGGTCGCGACTGACGAAGCGGCGAAGGCGCCCGATATCGTCGCGCCGGTCATCCCGAGCGAAGATGCCGCATTGAGAGCCTTCATTCAGACATTGCGGCCGAAGGCGCTTGCGCTGGGCATTGCGCCTGCGCTGTTCGATAGCACGGTGCCAACGCTGACATTCAGCGCGCGAGTCATACGCCTCGATCGCGGGCAGCCGGGCGGGAATCCGGCACTGTCTTCCTCGGCGAATCTCGATTTCGCGCCTTATGCCCGGACCCATGTCGATGCGGTCCGCATCAATATGGGCCGTTCGCGCTACACGTCGCTGCGGCCTTTGCTCGCCAACATCGAAACGCGAACCGGCGTACCCGAACAGGTGATGCTCGCAATCTACGGCCATGAAACCGGCTACGGCACCTTCACCGGCAATTTCGACCTGCTCGGTTCGCTGGCGACCCTGGCTTATGAGGGGCGGCGGCGCGATCTGTTTGCGGGGGAGTTTCTCAACACGCTGCTTCTCATGCAGCGCGGCGTTTCGCGCGCGACGCTGAAGGGGAGCTGGGCGGGCGCAACGGGCTATCCGCAATTCCTGCCGAGCGTATATCTACGCGTCGCCATCGATGGCGATAATGATGGTAAAGCCGATATCTGGAACAACGAACCCGACGCACTCGCATCGATCGGCAACTATTTGCGCGATGCCGGATGGAAAGCCGGAACGCCCTGGGCCGTCGCCGTTCGCGTGCCCGACACGATCGATCGCGCGGCGCTGCGTTCACCGATGACGTCGCCGCGCTGCCCGCGCGTCTTCGTGCGGCATAGCCGCTGGCTGACGATCGGCGAATGGCGCCAGCAGGGGATGATGATGCTCGGCAATCCCGTGCCCGCCGACGATGAACTCGCCGCGCTGATCGAGCCCGATGGGCCTGGGAAGACCGGCTATCTGGTGACGACCAACTATCGCTCGATCCTCGATTATAATTGCTCGAACTTCTACGCGCTCTCGGTCGGGCTGCTGGCCGATGCGATCGTCAACTAAGGCCGTCTCATTCCCGTTCGTTTCGAACGTAGCCGAGACGAATTTGCGCGCGCCACCCTCACTCAACTTCGCTCGGGACGAACGGGGTAGGGCTATTGCGTCGCTGCTTCTCATGTTGCTGCTCGCGGCCTGCGTCGGTCGTGAGCGCCCCGCACCATCGTCGCATCACCCTCGGCCGCGCCCGGCAACGCGCCCGTCCGGCCCCGTGGCGGACAGCCCGATGAAGATCGGCAAGCCCTATCAGGTCGCCGGCATCTGGTACTATCCGAGCGACGATAGCGCTTATGATCAGGTCGGGCTCGCATCCTGGTATGGCGCGCAATTCCATGGCGGGCCGACCGCCAATGGCGAGCAGTTCGACATGGATCGGGTCGGCGCGGCGCACAAGACGCTGCCTTTGCCATCCTATGTCGAGGTGACCGCGCTCGATACCGGACGAACGATCGTCGTGCGGATCAACGATCGCGGGCCTTTCGTTACCAATCGCATCATCGATCTGTCGAAGCGCTCGGCGCAGCTCCTCGGTATCGAGCGGACCGGCGTGTCGAAAGTAAGGGTGCGGCGGGTCTTTCCTTCCGACGAGGACCGGCTGGCGCTCCGATCGGGCCGGCCGGCATCCTCACGGCCTGATGCGGGGAGCGGCGAGCTTGCCGAACTGAACCGGCGATTCGCCAATCGCCCGGCTGCTCCGGCCGCGCCACCCCGCCTTGCCGCCGCGGTGCCCGATGCGGCGGTGCCCGTCGGCGGCTGGTTCATCCAGGTCGCCGCCGTCAGCACGCGGGCGCGCGCCGAGGATATCGCCGAATATGTCGCGGGCAGGGTGGAGCCCGCCGGCGCTCTCTGGCGGGTGCGGATGGGGCCGTACAAGACCGAAGATGACGCCACGAGCGCGCTGGCGCAGGTGCAAGGCCGGGGCTATCAGGATGCAAGGCTGGTGCGGATTGCCGCCACCGGATCGCAGTAACACCCTATTCCAATGAGGAAGACGTCCACAATGACGCAGAACAAATTCGCGCTGGTTTCGCTGGCTTTTGGGCTGGTCGCGCTCCCTGCCGAGGCGGCAGCGCCACCTTATGAAACGCCTGCGCCGGTGGCGTTCATGAAGGATCTTTCATCGGGCGCGATTCTCTACGCGAAGAATCCCGATGTCCGCATGCCGCCGGCATCGATGGCGAAGATGATGACGGTCTATGTCGCGTTCGATCTGATCCGCAAGGGCGAACTCAAGCTCGACACGATGGCCACCGTCCGCCCCGAGACATGGAAACAATGGCATGGCCCCGCCGCCGGATCGACGATGTTCCTGTCGCCGGGCGAGCAGGTCAGCATCGCCAATCTGCTGTTCGGCATCGTCACCCTGTCGGGCAACGATGCCTGCGTCGTTCTGGCCGAACAGATATCCGGCACCGAGCCCGCCTTCGTCGAGCTGATGAACCGCCGCGCCAGGGAGATGGGGCTGACAAACAGCCATTTCGGAAACTCGAATGGCTGGCCCGACGGCGGCGTCACCTATGTCACGGCGCGCGATCTCGCGACCCTGGCGCAGAAAACGATCGAGGAGCATCCCAAGCTCTACAAGACCTTTTACAGCCGCCCCAATTTCACTTGGGGCAAGACGCTCGGATCGGGCGCGGCCATCACCCAGGCGAACCGCGATCCACTGCTGGGTCGCGTCGCCGGAGCAGATGGCCTCAAGACCGGGCACACCGATGAGGCCGGCTACGGCTTCACCGGCTCGGCCGAACAAAATGGTCGCCGGCTCGTGATGGTGCTGTCGGGCATGACCTCGTTCAACCAGCGCATCGACCAGTCGGTATCTTTCATGAACTGGGGTTTCCGCGCCTGGCAGGCCAAGCCGCTCGTTGCCAAGGGCGTAAAAGTGCAGACTGCCGAAGTCCAGTTGGGCGATGCAAGCGAAGTCGGCCTTGTCGCACCTAAGAATCTGACGGTGACGGTGCCTGCCGGGCTTGGCTCGGATCTCAAGACGAAGGTGGTCTATAAGGGCCCGATCAAGGCGCCGTTCAAGAAGGGCGATCATATCGCCGATCTCGTCGTATCGGGTCCCGATCTGGCTCCGCAGACGCTGCCGCTCGTCGCCGACGCAGATGTCGGCGCGGCCGGCTTCTTCGGCCGGATGATGGCGGGCGTGCGCTGGCTGTTCGGCATGTCCTGATCCGTGGCGGGCCGGTTCATCAGCCTTGAAGGCGGCGAGGGCGTCGGCAAATCGACCCAGATGCGCGCGCTGGCCGCAGCTTTGCGGGCGCGCGGGATCGATGTGGTCGAGACGCGCGAGCCCGGCGGCAGCGAAGGCGCGGAAGCGATCCGCACACTGCTGCTCGAAGGCGGCGAAGATCGTTGGAACGCGCCCACCGAAGCGTTGCTGTTCGCGGCGGCTCGTGCCGATCATGTCGCCAGGACGATCAGGCCGGCCGTGGCCAACGGGCAATGGGTGCTGAGCGACCGATATGTCGACAGCTCGCTCGCCTATCAGGGCGGCGCCGGCGGTATCGACGCGGCGGCGATCCGGACGCTCCACGATATCGGCAGTCAGGGCTATCTTCCCGATCGCACGCTGCTGCTGTCGCTGCCGCTAGAAGAGGCAGTGGCGCGGGCCTCCGCGCGGGATCGTGACGGATCGGACAGGATCGGTGGCCGCGACGCATCCTACCATATGAAAGTGGCGGCTACCTTCGACGCGCTCGCTGCCGATGATCCGGCGCGCTTTCGCCGAATCGACGCGCTCGGTGCCCCCGATGATGTAACGGCGCGGCTGATCGCGGCGCTTGAAGATCTGCTGCCATGACGATTGTCGGCCATGACGAGCAGATCGCAGCCTTTCGCGATGCAGCCGACAGCGACCGACTCCACCATGCCTGGTTGCTCACCGGATCGGAGGGCATCGGCAAGGGCATGTTCGCGCTCGCGGCCGCCACGCGCCTGCTGTGCGACGCCGCCGGGCCGAAAATCGACCTGCCCGGTCTTCAGACGCCGGCGCTCCACCCGGTGCTCAGCTATATCAATGCGGGTAGCCATCCGGATCTGCGGATCTTGTCGCGCCTTGCGCGCGAGAAGACCGACGATCTGGCGCGATCGATATCGATCGATCAGGTGCGCACATTGCAGAGCATGTTTGCGACGACGCCCAGCCTGTCGCGCCGCCGCGTCGTGATCATCGACGCGATCGACGATCTCGAACGGCCCGCCGCCAACGCGCTGCTCAAGAATCTCGAAGAACCGCCAGTCGGCACGATCTTCTTCCTCGTCAGCCATGCGCCAGGCCGGCTGTTGCCGACGATCCGCTCACGCTGCCGCCTGTTGCGCTTCGGCCCGCTTGGTTCGACGGACATGACCCGCATCCTTCAGGCCGAACTGCCTGAAGAGCCGAGCGATGAGATCGCCGCGCTCGTAAAGGTCGGCGAAGGTTCGCCCGGCCGCGCTCTGCGCTTCGCGGGCCTCGATATCGCCGGGCTCGACGGCACGATCGAAAAGCTCGTTGCCACCGGCGATCCGACCAACGCACTGCGCGCCGCGCTCTCGAAGCAACTCGGCACCAAGGCGTCGCAGCCACGCTATGAAGCCTTTCTCGCCCGGGCACCTGCCCGGATTGCCGATGAGGCACGGCGACGCACCGGCGCGCCGATGGCAGACGCAATTGCGCTATGGGAAGAAGCACGGCGGATCGGCGAGAGCGCCGTCCATCTCTCGCTCGATCCGGGCGCCACCGTGTTCGAACTCAGCACCATGCTGGCGCGATTGGCGCCTATTCCCGCGCGCTAGGGCGTTGCCACTGAAGGACCCGCCCCCTAAAGCCTCAGGCATGTCCGAACCATATTATATCACCACCGCGATCAGCTATCCCAACGGCCGCCCGCATATCGGCCACGCCTATGAGGCGATCGCCGCCGACGTCATCGCGCGCTTTCAGAGGAGCATGGGCCGCGACGTCCTGTTCCAGACCGGTACCGACGAACATGGCCTCAAAATGGCACAGGCCGCGCGTGTGAAGGGTGTGAGTCCACGCGAGCTAGCTGACGAAATGTCATCCTATTTCAAGGAAATGGATGATCTTCTCAACATTTCCTATGATCGCTTCATCCGCACCAGCGAAGCCGAGCATTATGCCGCAAGCCAGGCGATCTGGCAGGCGATGGCAGCCAATGACGATCTCTATCTCGATCGTTACGAGGGCTGGTATTCGGTCCGCGACGAAGCCTTCTATGAAGAGAAGGAGCTGATCGACGGGGAAGGGGGGCAGAAGCTCTCGCCGCAGGGCACGCCCGTCGAATGGACCGTCGAGGAAAGCTGGTTCTTCCGCCTCTCCAGATATCAGGAGCCGTTGCTCGCGCTCTATCGCGATCAGCCCGACTTCATCCGTCCTGAGAGCCGCAAGAACGAAGTCGTCAGTTTCGTCGAAGGAGGCCTCAGGGATTTGTCGATCTCGCGAACCAGCTTCGACTGGGGCGTGCCGGTGCCCGGCAACTCCGGCCATGTGATGTATGTCTGGGTCGATGCGCTGACCAATTATCTGACCGGCGTCGGTTATCCACAGCAGGATGGGGATAAGTTCGCGACATATTGGCCCGCAAACCTTCACCTGATCGGCAAGGATATCGTGCGTTTCCACGCGGTTTACTGGCCGGCCTTCCTGATGTCGGCGAAGATCGCGCTGCCAAGGCAGGTGTTCGGCCACGGCTTTCTGCTCAACAAGGGCGAGAAGATGTCGAAGTCGGTCGGCAATGTTGTCGATCCGGCATCGATGGCCGCACGCTATGGCGTCGATCAGCTCCGCTATTTCCTGATGCGTGAGGTCAGCTTCGGCCAGGATGGCAGCTACGGCCATGAAGCGATCGTCAACCGCGCCAATGCCGAACTCGCCAACAGCTTCGGCAATCTGGCGCAGCGCACCTTGTCGATGATCTTCAAGAATCTTGACGGAGAGCTTCCTGCGCTCGATCGCAACGAGGATGACGCCGCGCTGATCCGCGCCGTTGCCACCGCATGCCTCGACGAGCAGCCGCGCGCCTTCGAGCAATTGGCCTTCTCCGTCGGCATCGAGGCCTGGATGAAGGCGGTGTTCGCGTGCAATCAATATGTCGATGCGCAGGCCCCCTGGACGTTGCGAAAGACCAATCCCGATCGGATGAAGACGGTGCTCGGCACCCTGTTCATGGCAATCCGTGATCTCGCCATCGCGATCTTGCCAGTAATCCCCGAATCTGCTGGCAAGCTGCTGGATCAGATGGGAATCTTGGCGCAGGCGCGCAATTTCGCCGCGCTCGAGGATCAGGCCTGGTACGACGGTCTGCGCGCCTCGGGCTTCCGCGTCTTGCAACCGATCGGCCTGTTCCCGCGTCTGGAGATGGAGATCGCCGAGGATGCCGAGGCCTGATGTTCGTCGATAGCCATTGCCATCTCAATTACCCCAAGCTGGTCGAGCGCCAGGACGAGGTGATCGCGGCCGCCCGCGCGGCAGGCGTGACGACGATGCTCAACATCGCCACCCGCGCATCCGAATGGGATGAGGTTCTGGGCACGGCCGAGCGTCACCCCGATATCTGGGCGAGCGTCGGCATCCACCCGCACGACGCAGACTCGCATGAGGATGTAGAGACTGCGTTGCTCGTTGACCGCGCGGCGCATCCGCGTGTTATCGGCATCGGCGAAACCGGGCTGGATTTCTTCTACGACAAGTCCGATCGCGAACGGCAGCGCGCCAGTTTTCGCCGCCATATTGCCGCCGCGCGCATCACGGGCCTGCCGATGATCGTTCACACCCGTTCGGCTGAAGACGACACCACCGCGATCATGCGCGAGGAAATGGGGAAGGGGGCTTTTACGGCCGTCATCCACTGTTTTACCGGGAGCGCTCGGCTGGCCCGCGACATGCTCGAGCTCGGTTTCTACATCTCCTTATCCGGCATCGTGACCTTCAAGAATGCCGCTGACCTGCGCCAGGTCGCGCATGATATCCCGCGCGATCGGCTATTGATCGAAACCGATTCCCCTTTTCTGGCGCCGATCCCGCATCGGGGAAAAGCTTGCGAGCCGGCTTTTGTCGCGGATACGGCGCGTGCGCTGGCCAGAGAGCTCGACTGGGACATTTCCGATCTTGCCTCGGAAACGTCCCGGAACTTCTTCCGTTTATTCGAAAAAGCTAAATGAAACTGCGCATGCTCGGCTGTGGAACGTCATCTGGCGTGCCCCGGATCGGAAATGACTGGGGCGTATGTGATCCCGCCGAGCCGCGTAACCGACGCAGCCGTGCTTCGATCATCGTCGAAAGCGAAACGACCCGCATTCTCGTCGATACGTCGCCGGACCTTCGCGAGCAACTGCTGGCGGCCGATATCAGCGCGGTCGATGCGATCCTCTGGACGCACGACCACGCCGATCATTGCCACGGCATCGATGATGTTCGGCAGTTGTTCCACGCTCGCGGATCGAAGCTCGTGGGCTATGGCTTCACCGAGACTATGGCGGCACTGAAATCGCGTTTCGGCTACGCCTTTTTCGGCCGGGACGGCTATCCGCCGACGATCGATGGCCAGGATCTGCCTGGCGATATCATGATCGGCGATATCCGGGTGCGATCGGTCGCACAGCCGCACGGCAATATCTTCAGCGCCGGCTTCCGGTTCGATAACGGTGGGTCATCTATAGGATATTCCACAGATTTTCATATCGTTACGAATGACATGATAGATATGTTCTCAGACATGAACGTTTGGGTAATCGACGCGTTGCGCGAACGCCCACACCCAACGCACGCGCATCTGGCAATGTCGCTCGACGCCGCGGCGCGTTGCCGCGTTGGCGAGGCGATCCTTACGCATATGGATCAATCGCTTGATTACGCGACCCTGGCCGCCAATTTGCCCGCAGGCGTAGTGCCCGGGTTCGATGGTTTGCGAAGAGCGTTATGAGTAACGATCAGCTTGTTGGCGTCATTGCGATCCTGTCGATGCTGCTGCTGGCATCGCGCAGCTTCCGGGGGCTCGGCGTACCGCGGGCGCACATGATCTGGATGACGCTGCTGTGGTTCACGATCTTGGGCGTTATCGCGCTGATTGTCTGGATCGTCCAGCCCGAGCATGTCGGTAATTTAACATAATATATATTATCGGACTAAGGGTCTGGGCCGATAGTAGGATGATTCTGGATCGAAGTGCAAAACTCGCCCTATTCGCGGGTTCTTAAATCCGTGAGGATCGCACATGGTCAGCTACACGCATGCGTCCTATCTCCGACCGAACAGCTTTTCGATATCGCCATGGCCGAGCTTGATCCATGTCGGCCGGCCATGATTGCACTGCCCCGAATGCGGCGTGACCTCCATTTCGCGGAGCAGCGCATTCATCTCCGCGACCGATAATGTCCGTCCGGCGCGCACCGATCCGTGGCACGCCATTGTCGCGGCGACATGATCGAGCCGCTCCTTGAGCGAGAGCGTCGCATCATAAGCCGCAAGCTCGTCGGCGAGATCGACGACGAGCCCGCGCACGTCACCCTGGCCTAGCAGCGCCGGCGTCGCCCGAACGAGCATCGCCTTCGGCCCGAAGCGCTCCAGCTCCAGCCCCATCTCGCCGAGTTCGCCGATCCGCGCTTCGAGCCGGTCGCACGCAATTTCGTCGAGCTCCACAACCTCGGGAAGCAACAACGCCTGTCGCGCCACCCCGCCATCGGCCATCGCCTTGCGCATCCGTTCGAGCACGAGCCGTTCATGCGCGGCATGCTGATCGACGATGATCAGCCCGTCTTCGGCCTCTGCAACGATATAGGTTGCGGCGACCTGCCCCCGGGCTACGCCCAGCGGGAAACGGCTCTGTTCGGGTATCGGCGACCAGGCCGCCTCGGCGCGGCCCATCGGCTGCGGCATATAGTCCGCAGTCCGATCCCAGACGCTCGGCTGGGTCGGCGCCGTGGCTGGACCAGAAAACGCAAAGCGCGAAGTGCTTCCGCCAGGCGAGGAAAAGCCACCACCCGCCTGCCAGTTGCCGAGCGCGCCTTCCGATGGCCGCTGGGCGCTGCGATGCCCCGCCGCATCGAGCGCCGCGCGTAACCCGCCGACGATCAGTCCGCGCACCATGCCTGGATCGCGAAAGCGCACCTCGGTCTTGGCCGGATGGACGTTGACGTCGACCTGATCGCCCGGAAGATCGATGAACAGCGCCACCACCGGATGCCGATCCCGCGCGAGCATATCCTGATAGGCCGCGCGCACCGCCCCGATCAGCAGCCGATCCTTCACCGGCCGGCCGTTGACGAACAGATATTGATGATCGGCAACGCCACGATTGAAGGTCGGCAGCCCCGCCACGCCAGTCAGCATAACCGCCTCACGCCGGTAATCGACAGCGATGCTGTTCTCGGCGAGATCGCGATCGATCAGCGCCGCCACCCGATCGATCCGCTCCTCGCCCGGCGATACCGAGATTGCCCGCCTGCCCTCATGCTCCAGCGCGAAGCCGATATCGGGCCGCGCCATCGCGAGCCGCTTCATCACATCAACGCAGGCGGCATATTCGGAGCGCGCCGAGCGCAGGAATTTGCGGCGCGCCGGCACCTTGGCGAACAGCTGCGACACCCTGATCCGTGTGCCCGGCGGCAAGGCGGCAGGCCCCTCGCCTGCAAACTGGCCATGGTCGATCCGGCGCGCCCAGCCATCGGCGCCGCGCACCCGGCTTTCGATCGCGACATCGGCGACGCTGGCGATCGACGGCAATGCTTCGCCGCGAAAACCCAGGGTCGTCACATCTTCTATCGCGTCATCGGGCAGCTTGGAGGTCGCATGCCGTTCCAGCGCCAGCGCGATTTCGTCGGGCGCCATGCCGCAGCCGTCATCGGACACTTCGATCGCCGACAGCCCCCCTTCCCTGAGCGTCACCGATATCCGGGTCGCCCCGGCATCGACGGCATTTTCGACGAGTTCCTTGAGCGCGCTGGCGGGCCGTTCGACCACTTCACCGGCTGCGATGCGATTCACCAGATACTCGGGCAGGCGGCGTATTGACATGGTGGGTTGTCTAGCCCAAGCGGCAGCGTTCCGCATCCCTTCTTCCACACCCGGCTGGATCCTTAAGGGACGCGGCGCACCCAAGGTTATATTGGCTCAAGCGCGGGCCATGGAGACGGACGGCCAATGTTCTTTCAGCGGTATTTCAAGTTCATGTCGCACGATATGGCGATCGATCTGGGCACGGCCAATACGGTGGTCTATGTGCGCGGTCGCGGCATCGTCCTGAACGAGCCGTCGGTCGTCGCGATCGAGACGATCAACGGCGTGAAGCGGGTTCGCGCGGTGGGTGACGACGCCAAGCTGATGATGGGCAAGACCCCAGGCTCGATCGAAGCGATCCGCCCGCTGCGTGACGGCGTCATCGCCGACATCGATGTGGCCGAGCAGATGATCAAGCATTTCATCCAGAAGGTCCACGGCCCCCGCCGCTTCCCGCGCTGGCCCGAAATCGTGATCTGCGTGCCGTCGGGATCGACCTCGGTCGAGCGCCGCGCGATCCGCGACGCCGCATCCAACGCAGGTGCGAGCCAGGTCTGGCTGATCGAGGAGCCGATGGCGGCCGCGATCGGCGCCGGCATGCCCGTCACAGAACCGATCGGATCGATGGTCGTCGATATCGGCGGCGGCACCACCGAGGTCGCCGTGCTCTCGCTGCGCGGCCTCGCCTACACCACGTCGGTCCGGGTCGGCGGCGACAAGATGGACGAAGCGATCAGCTCCTATGTCCGCCGCAATCACAATCTGCTGATCGGTGAAGCAACCGCCGAACGCATCAAGCAGCAGGTCGGCGTTGCCAAGATGCCCGCCGATGGCAAGGGCGAGACGATCCTCATCAAGGGACGCGATCTCGTCAACGGCGTGCCGAAGGAAATCGCGATCACGCAGGCGCAGATCGCCGAAGCGCTCACCGAGCCGGTCTCGGCGATCGTCGAAGGTGTCCGCATCGCGCTCGAGAACACTGCGCCCGAACTGGCGGCAGACATCGTCGATCAGGGCATCGTCCTCACCGGCGGCGGCGCGCTGCTTCAGGGCATCGATGAAGTGCTGCGTGAAGCGACCGGCCTGCCGGTGTCGATCGCCGATGATCCGCTGACCTGCGTTGCGCTTGGCACCGGTCGCGCGCTGGAAGATCCGATCTTCCGCGGCGTGCTCCAGACTGCTTAAACAAGGGCAACGGCGATGGCGGCGCCCCGGCACCGGCGGCGAGGCTTTTCGCGCAAGGTCCAATATAGCCTGTTTGCGGGCTATGTGATCGCCGTGGTCGGCGTCGTCGTGGCCGCCGCATTGCTCGTGCTCGCCCATTTTGATCCGCGCGCTTTCTCCACCTTGCGGGGGCTGACGCTCGATGCAGGTTCGATGTTCACATCGGCCGGGCGCAGCGGCGTCCGGGTCGGCTCCGATCTGCTCGATGAGGTCACCGCCTATTTCGATGCGGGCGGGCAGAACCGCGTACTGCGCGATCAACTCGCATCCGAGCGCCGTGAACTGATCGCGGCCAAGACGATCAAGGCGGAGAACGCACGGCTCAAGCGCCTGGCCCTCCTCGTCGAGCACCTTCCCCGCCCGCTGCTCTCCGCCCGGCTGATCGGATCGACGCCCAGCGCACAACGCCGCTTCGCCACTCTGGCGGCCGGCAGCGGCGATGGCGTCCAGCCCGGCATGGCGGTTCGAGCGCCCGAGGGCCTTGTCGGCCGCATATTCGAAACCGGCATCTTCTCGTCGCGCGTGCTGCTGCTGACCGATGGCGAGACGGCTGTGCCGGTCAAGATGGCGCGCAACGGCGTCGCCGGCCTGGCCAGCGGCCAGGGCGACGGCACGATGGAGATCCGCAGCCTCACCGCTGGTGGCCGGCCCTATCGCCGCGGCGACATCGCCGTGACATCGGGCACCGGTGGCATCTATGCGCCCAATATCCCGGTCGCGGTCGTGATCGCGATCGAAAGCGACCGCGCGATCGCCATGCCGCTCGCCGATCCGGCGCGTGCCGATTTCGTGCTGGTCTATCCGATCTTCCAGGCGCCGATCGCAGACCTCCCCACGCAGCCCAAGCCATGAGCCGGCGGCAATCCGACAGCTTTGCGAATCATCCGCCGCTCCGGGCGCTGACGGTGCCGCTCGTCTCGACTCTGCTCGGTTCGGCGACGTCGCTGTTGCCGGTGATCGCGACGGCGCCGCTGCTGCCGCCCTTCGGCCTGATGATCTTCCTCGGCTGGCGCGTACTGCGCCCTGAAATGTGGGCCGCCTGGATCGCCCTCCCCCTCGGCCTCGCCGACGATCTCCTGAGCGGGCATTTCCTCGGGACGTCGATGGCGCTGTGGACGGTCGCACTGCTTGTGCTCGACTGGATCGACAATGTCTTCGTGTGGCGCGATTACTGGATGGAGTGGCTGATCGCGTCGGGTGGTATAATCCTGATCACGGTGGCAAGCTGGGCGCTGTCGCAACCGCCATCTTCGCACGCAAGGCTTCTGATCATCGTGCCCCAGCTCATCGGCGCCATATTATGCTTTCCCGCTATCCTGCGCCTTGCGGCGGCGCTCGATAGCTGGCGACTGCGGCAATGAAGCGAAACCGCATTGTCACCGAACAGACGCAGGCATTTTCCTTCACGCGGCGCGCCTTCGTACTGGGTTCGGCGCAGGCGGCGGTCGGAGCCCTGCTTGCCGGGCGGATGGCCTGGCTGTCGATCGCCCAGAATGAGCGCTATTCGACCCTGGCCGAAAGCAACCGCGTCCAGCTGACGCTGGTGCCGCCGCGTCGCGGCTGGATCGTCGATCGCGCGGGCAAGCCGATCGCGATCAACCGCACCACATTCCGCGTCGATATCATTCCCGATCAGCTCAAGGATGGCGATCGGGTGCTCGGCCAGCTCCAGCAATTGCTGGCCCTCACGGCTGACGATCTCGAACGCATCCGCGGCGATCTCAAGGATGCGCGCGGATACCAGCCCGTGCAGGTCGCCGAAAATATCGATTATGAGCGCTTCGCGGCCGTCAGCGTGCGGCAACCCAGCCTGCCCGGCGTCGCACCTGCGAGCGGCTATGGACGTTACTACCCCGCCGGCGCCGCTGTCGCACATCTCGTCGGCTATGTCGGCCCCGCCTCCGCCGCCGATTATGATCGCACGCATGACCCGTTGTTGATCACACCAGGTTTCAAGATCGGCAAGGAAGGTCTTGAACGAACTATGGAAAGCTGGCTGCGCGGTAAGCCGGGCGGCAAGCGCAGCGAAGTCACCGCGCATGGCAAGGTGGTGCGCGAACTCACCACGCGCCCCGAAGTCGGCGGCAAGGCCGTACAACTGACGATCGACGCCGGTCTGCAACGCTATACCGCGAGCCGCCTCGGCCCTGACAGCGCATCGGCGGTGATGATCGACGTCAGAACGGGCGGCGTCCTCGCGATGGCTTCGATGCCCGCTTATGATCCGAATGCCTTTTCGGACGGCATCAGCCATACCGAATGGGGCATGATGTCGGGCGACGATCATCTGCCGCTGACGAACAAGGTGATGCAGGGCCTTTACCCGCCCGGGTCCACCGTCAAACCGATGGTCGCGCTCGCCCTGCTGGAGGCCGGGATCGATCCCGGTCAGACGGTCGTTTGCACGGGCACGTATCGGCTGGGTAGCGCACGGTTCCATTGCCATAAGCACAGCGGGCATGGCTCGGTCGATATGCAGCGCGCCATCGCGGCGAGTTGCGACATCTATTTCTACACCATGTCGCGGCTGATCGGGATCGATCGCATCGCCGAAACCGCGCGAAAACTGGGGCTAGGCGAGAAATTTGATCTGCCGATGCCGTCGCAGCGATACGGCACGGTGCCGGATACCGAATGGAAGGCGAGAAAATACAAGGGCGCGCGCTGGACAACGGCCGATACGCTCAATTCTACGATCGGCCAGGGCTATGTTCTCGCCAACCCGATGCAGCTCGCGATGATGGCCGCGCGGATCGCATCGGGCGACGGCATCGTGCCGCGTCTGATCGTCAACAAGCACTACCCCCCGCAACCCGGGCCTCTCGATCTAGATCCGAAGAATCTTGCCTTCGTGCGCGACGCCATGGCCGGCGTCGTCAACGGCCCTTACGGGACGGCGCGGTCGGCACGCCTCAACATCCCGAACGTGGAACTGGCGGGCAAGACGGGCACCGCCCAGGTCCGCCGCATCACCATGGCGATGCGCGCGCGCGGTGATTTCGGCGCGAATTATGCGGACTGGAAGTCCCGCGATCACGGGCTTTTCGTCGGCTTCGCTCCGGTCGTGGACCCCCGCTACGCGGTCGCGGTCGTGGTCGAACATGGCCTCCACGGCACGGCGGGCGCGGCGATCGCGCGCGACATGATCACCTATATATATGACCGCAAGCGCGCCGAGGATCGCCTGGCGACGCTCGAAGAAGGCTGGGGCGGCACGATCGAGCAGCGCATGCAGGCGAAGGCCGATGCCTTTGCGCACCGCGATGAACCTGTGCCTGCGGCTCGTGCCGCCGTGCCCGCATCGGCGGTGTCCTCGCCTGCCGGGCCGGAGGACGAATGAGCCGCGATTCGATCGTCCCCGCACAACTGCGCGCGCTGCCCTGGCGCGTACTCCTCCTGATCGCGGCGATCGGCGGCTTCGGGCTCGTCGTCCTCTATTCGGCGGCAGGCGCGAGCCTCACGCCCTGGGCGCTGTCGCAGGGCACGCGCATGATCATGTTCCTCGGCCTCGCAATCGTGCTGTCGCGCGTGCGCGAGGATCAGTGGAAGGCTTTTGCATTCCCCTTCTATGGCGTGCTCGTCGTCATGCTGGTGATCGTCGAGCTGTTCGGCTTCGTCAGCGGCGGCAGCCAGCGCTGGCTCGATCTCGGCATAATCCGCCTGCAACCGTCCGAACTGATGAAGCTCGCGATCGTGCTGGCGGTCGCGCGCTTCTACGACATATTGCCGGCCAGCGAGATTCGTGGCTGGACGGCCTTGTGGCCGGCCGCGCTGCTGATCGGTGTGCCGGCCGTGCTGGTCATGCTCCAGCCCGATCTGGGTACGGCGCTGATGATCTGTTTCGGCGGCGCGGTGGTCGCCTTTCTGGCGGGGCTGCCGATCCGCTGGTTCGCTGGTGTCATCGGCCTGCTCGTCGTCGCCTTCCCGATCGCGCTGGCGAACCTGCACGGCTATCAACGCCAGCGGATCGAGATCTTCCTCAATCCCGAAAGCGACCCGCTCGGCGCAGGCTATCATATCATCCAGTCGAAGATTGCGATCGGATCGGGCGGCATCGTCGGCAAGGGCTTCCTCGCCGGCACCCAGAGCCACCTCGATTATCTGCCCGAACGCCACACCGATTTCGTGTTCGCGACGATGGCCGAGGAATGGGGCCTCATCGGCGGCGTCCTGCTGATCCTCGCTTATCTGCTCGTCATCCGCTGGGGCATGCGCGTCGCGGCCCGCGCCCAAACCCGCTTCGCCCGGCTTGCCGCAGCGGGTTTGTCGACGACGATCTTCTTCTATGTCGCGATCAACCTGGCGATGGTGATGGGGCTCGCGCCGGTGGTCGGCATCCCCCTTCCCCTCGTCTCCTTCGGCGGCTCGGCAATGATGACGGTGCTGATCTCGGTCGGCATCCTGATGGGGATCGACCGATCCTCGCGGCGGCTGCTTTAGGCCGCAATTCGTCTGGGAGATCGGTTTGCACATCGCCTGCCCGGTGATACCCATGCCGCCGGGGGTATGATGCTGGCTGCGCGCGAACATCTTCGGGAGACTGGTGATGATCGACGCTAGCCCGCGCGCGCCGTTCCTCCGCAGGCTCGACCGCGGATGGCTGGCGATTGCCCTGCTCGCAACCGCGCTTGTGACGGTGCTCGTGTTCGGACGCCTCACCGAACGCGTCGATTATATTCTCTACGATCATGCGCTGACCTCGACCGAGCGGGCGCCGCCCGACGATATCGTCATCGTCGCGATCGATAATCGCAGCCTCGAGGCGATCGGGCGCTGGCCCTGGCCGCGCCGCATCCATGCCGATCTGCTGAACAAGCTCGCCGAAGCGCATCCGCGCACAGTCGGTTACGATGTCCTCTTTATCGAGCCGACGGCCGACGATGTGCTGCTCGCCGACGCGATCCGCCGTAACCGGACCTATCTGCCGCTGGTGATCGATGTGCCGGGCAGCAATGGCGCACCCTATGATATTGCGATTCCTTCGGGCGCGCTCGCGGCGGCCGCCGCGGGCATCGCGCACGTCAATCTCCACTTCGATGGCGATCGGGTGATCCGTCAGGCCTATCTCGAAGAAAGCGACGGCACCCGCGCCTGGCTTCAGCTTGGTGCCCTGATGGCCGGGCTCAAGGCCGAGGGTCGAACGACCGGCGGCGCTGCGGGTCTGCAGCAGGAACGACCCGTGCTGATTCCCTACGGCGGCGCCACCGGCCATATCCCGGCGATCTCCTTCGTCGATCTGCTCGATGGGAGTGTGCCGCCCGAGCTGCTCGCCGATCGCCATGTCCTGATCGGTGCCACCGCCGACGGCCTCGGCGATAGCTACCCCACCCCCAAATCGGGCGAAACCAGCCAGATGTCGGGGGTCGAAATCCAGGCCCACCTGCTCGATGCGCTGTTGCGTGGCGACGCCATCATCCCCGCCTCACGGGCCTGGATATTCGGTGAGGCGCTGGCGACGATCGCGATCCTGCTCGCCGGCCTGCTGTGGCTGCGCCCGCGCGGCATCGCCATCATGACGGTGCTCGTCGCTGTGGTGATCGCGGCAGCCAGCTTCGGCCTGTTCCGCCTCGCCCATATCTGGCTGCCGCCGACCGCGCCGCTTGCCGGCCTGATCTTGGTCATCGCATTCGAGGCATGGCGCGAGCGGATACGCCTGCGCGAGACGCTGGTGCGCGAGCAGATCGCCGCCGCCGCGACCGAGGGCGAGCTGCAGGCCGGTCGCACCATTCAGCTCGGCATGCTCCCGCCCCGCGCCGATCTCGCCAGCTTCGATCCTCGTCTGGATGTCGATGCGCTGCTCGAACCGGCCAAGTCGATCGGTGGCGACCTTTATGATGTGATCCGCATCGACGCCGATCGCGTCGCCTTTCTGGTCGGCGACGTCACCGGCAAAGGCGTGCCCGCCGCCCTGTTCATGGCGCTGTCGAAGGCGCTCACGAAAAGCGTCGTCCTGCGCGGGATATCCAGTCTCGCCGACGCGGCATCGATCCTCAACGCCGAACTGATGCGCGACAATAGCGAGGCGATGAACGTGACGATGCTGATCGGCATCATGAACCTCGCCACCGGCGAAGTTCAGCTGATGAGCGCCGGCCACGAAGACCCGCTTCATATCCAGGCCGACGGCGCGATCACCACGCACAAGCTCGACGGCGGCCCGCCCTTTTGCATCCTCGACTTCCCCTATCCCGAGGAACCTATGCGCCTCGCCCCCGGCGAAACCCTGCTGCTGCTCTCCGACGGCGTCACCGAGGCCCTCAACGGATCGCGCGCCTTGTTCGGCCACGAACGTCTGCTCGCCGCCGTACAGGGCAAGACCGGCGCAACCGCAATGATCGAGGCCGTTCGCGACGCGGTCCGAGCCTTCGAAGACGGCACCGATCCGACCGACGATCTGACCCTGATGGCGGTGCGCTATATGGGCCGCGCATAACTGACGAATATTGCAGCCGACGCTATGCGGGTATAATATTTCGCTAAATTATTGAAAAGGATGGTGGACGCACTTGGGCTCGAACCAAGGACCCGCTGATTAAGAGTCAGCTGCTCTACCAACTGAGCTATGCGTCCACATGTCCGGCGGATGGGAGATGGTCGCTCCCGTCTGTGGAGGCGCGCCGTTAGCATGGGCTTTGGCGCGATGTAAACCGGAAAAGGCAAGTTTTCGTCAGTGCGCCGGCACTACGGTAAGTTGGGACGTCCCGACAGGTCAGCCGCGCAATTTGCGGAACAGATTGCCGAAGCGCGCGCTGGAAGCATCGGCGGCGGTCTGTTCATCCGCACGATCCTGCGCCGATCGCACGGCCGCAGTCGTCTCGCGCAGCCGCTCCGACAGGAACAGCGCCAGTGCGCGATAGAAACGGGCGGCAAAGACCGGTTCTTCGGTAAAGCGCGCCTCGATCACTGCGCGCGGAATACCCAGCACCTCGGCGTTCTCCGCGGCGCTTACCGACGCCGACGGCAGGTTGCGCTCGATGAACGACATCTCCCCGACGACATCGCCCTGCCGGAGCACCGCGACATGGGTCTGATCGGCGAGCTTCACGGTAAAGCTCCCGCGCGTCACGAAAAACAGATCCTTGACCGGTTTGCCCGCGGTGACCAGCGCGTCACCTTCCTTCAGGCTGCGCAATTTGCCCATCGACAGCAGCCATGTCATGTCGGCATCGCTCAAACCGGCGACGATATAATGCGTGTTTCGCATGGAGGGCTCCCTGGACAACTGATGGCTTTGTGCAGGGCGATGCGAGATCAGGCAATGATCTGTGTCACATGAAGCCGGTCCAAAAATCGGGAGCCAAGCCTTTTCGGGGCGGAATTTGGCGCTATACCGGCGCTATGTGCTTTCCGTTTTCGCTGTCCCCGCGGCCGCCGCTCCCCACTCCTCTCGCACAGGCGATCCCGTGAACGCACGCCGCTTCGCCCGCATCGTCATTGTGGAGGATGAGGCGCTGGTCGCCATGCTGATCGAGGATTCGCTCGAAGCCGCCGGCCATCAGGTGCTGGGCACCGCCGATACGATCGCCGGCGCGGTCACCCTTGTCGATCAGGCTCGGCCCGATCTCGTGCTCTGTGATATCACCCTGCTCAACGGCGATAGCGGGCTCGATGTTGCCGCCGTCATGGCGGAGCGCGATATCCCCTGTCTGTTCGTCAGCGGCAATTCCCCGCCGGTGGAACAGGTTCGCGGCATTGCCATCGGGTGCATGTTGAAGCCGTTTCGCCCCGCCAAGCTTGAAGAAGCGGTGCAGGCTGCGCTGGACATCACGCAGGGCCGACAGCCCGACATAGTGCCAACGGGCATGATATTATACTGAGGGCACCCTGCCCCTTGCCGCTGGCTGGATATTGATATGACCGATTTCACCGCCTTGCTTGTGCCCGATCGCGGGCAGGCCGCCCACAATCTCACGCCGATCGCGGCCGACGGCTTCGAGCCATGGCTGAAAAGCCAGTCTGCGCAGGCGCGCACTTTGGCTGCTGCGGTGAGTTTCAGAGCGAAGCCCGGCGAACTGCTGGTGCTTCCCGGCAAGAAGGATGGCGAATGGTCTGCGGTGTTCGGCGCCGCGAAGCAGCCGGGGCCCTGGGCGATCGCGGGCATCGCCGCGCAACTGCCGGAGGGCGCATATCGCCTGACCGGCGACGCGCCGGGCGAGGCGGCCTTGGGCTGGCTGCTGACGCATCACCGTTTTCAGCGATATCTCGCCAAGCCCGATCCGATTCCGCAGCGTGTGCTGCTGACAAGCGACGTCGCCCAGATTCCGCAGACGATCGGCCTCGCCCACGCAGTCGCGCTCGTCCGTGATCTGGTCGACACGCCGGCGGCCGATATGGGGCCGCGCGAACTTTCCGACGCGGCAGAGGCGGTCGCGAAAAATTACCACGCGACTTTTCGCGTCACGACCGGCGATGCGCTCGACCAGGGCTATCCGATGATCGCCGCCGTCGGCCGCGCCGCGACGCGCGATCGGGCGCCGCGACTGATCGAAATCGAATGGGGCGATCCCGCGCATCCCCGCGTCGCGGTGGTCGGCAAGGGTGTATGCTTCGATTCGGGTGGGCTCGATATCAAGCCGCCTTCGGCGATGCTGTGGATGAAGAAGGATATGGGGGGCGCGGCGCACGCCCTCGCGCTGGCCGATCTGATCATGGAGGCGCGGCTGCCGATCCGGCTGCACCTCCTCGTCCCCGCCGTGGAAAACGCGATCGCAGCCGATGCCTTCCGGCCGGGCGATATATTGAAAAGCCGCAAGGGCCTGTCGGTCGAGATCGGTAACACCGATGCCGAAGGCCGGCTGGTGCTCAGCGATGCGTTGACCCGCGCGGGCGAGGACAAGCCCGTATTGATCCTCGATTTCGCGACCCTGACCGGTGCTGCGCGTGTGGCGCTCGGCCCCGATCTCCCTGCCCTGTTCGCTAATGACGAATCGCTCGCCGCCGATCTGCTGGCATCGGCAGGCGCCGTATCCGATCCGCTGTGGCGGCTTCCGCTCTGGGCCGATTATGGCGACATGATCAAATCCGGGGCGGCCGATATCAACAATGCCGGCGAGGGCGGCATGGCCGGATCGATCACCGCCGCGCTGTTCCTCGAACGATTCGTGCCCGAAGGAACGCCATGGGCGCATCTCGACACATTCGCCTGGCGGCCATCGGCCAAACCCGGCCGGCCAAAAGGCGGAGATGCGCTGGGGCTGCGCGCGGCTTTCGAAATGCTGCGTCGAAAATTCGTTACGCCTTAGCAATTTGTCGCTGTTTTTGACGCATTCTGCCGAATTTACCGAGCGGTGATGAAACGAAATTGGACGGCAAGGGTTTCGCTACCGAGACAATCACCTTTTTCGGTGGATGAACAAAGGGCGGAAACATGGCCGATTCTCAGCTATCCCAGTGGATGCGAGCACTGGTCTCCTATGTCCGATCGGGACAGCCAGACCTGACCAATCGCCAGATGGCGTTGCTGCTTATAAGTTACATAACGCCGGGACCCCACACGGTGCGCGGATTGGCGCATCAGCTCGGTGTATCGAAGCCCGTCATAACGCGCGCCTTGAATACACTCGGCTCGCTCGGCTATCTGCGCCGCGAGCGCGACGATAATGATCGTCGTAACATCTTCGTTGCCAAGACTGATAAGGGGGCCGCCTTCCTCGATGCGTTCGGAAAGTCCATCGACCTCGAGAAGTTTTCAGCCTGACCCCGGCGACGGCGTTAGGCAACCCTGCACTGCGTTCAATCTCGATGGCCCCACCCGCAAGCTCGATGGGCGCGTCAACGCCTATCGCGCCGATATTGCAGACGTGGCGCTCGCGGGCACTTTATTCGCGCCCCATTATGCCGCGCCGCTGATACAGTCGGCGGCGGCGACCGTAATGATGCGCGCCGCTCCTGTGACGAGCGCCGAAGCCGTGTCGCAGCTGCTGCCTGGCGAAAATTTTGCCGTTCTCGATATGGTCGGCGGCTGGGCATGGGGCTATTCGGAGCACGATCATTATGTTGGCTATGTCGAAAGCAGCGCGCTGACCTTACCGACCATGCCCACGCATCGGATAACGGCCCGCGAGGCGATCCTTTTCGCCGGCCCCTCGATAAAGTCCCCGGCCATCGGCACGATGCCGTTCGGCGCAAGAGTCACGGGCGTGGACGATGGCGCATTCGTTCGCATCGCCGCGGGATATATCCACAAACGCCACCTGGCCGCGCTCGACAATACGCCTGATAGCGATGCTGTGTCGGTCGCCGAACTCTTTCTGGGCGCGCCCTATCTCTGGGGCGGTCGCGGTGACGGCGGCATCGATTGTTCGGGGCTGGTGCAGATGGCGCTCGCCGCGACGGGCATTCGGGCGCCCCGCGATACCGACCAGCAGCGCGCCGAAACCGGCATCGCCCTGCCCGATGACGCGCACCTCCGACGAGGCGACATCATTCACTTCCCGGGCCATGTCGGCCTGATGGCGGACGAAACCGCGCTGATCCACGCCAACGCGCATTGGATGAGCGTCGTGATCGAGCCCCTCGCCGACGTCGTCGCCCGCCTTGCCCCCCATCATGACCGGCCGATATTGAGCCGGCGGAGATTATCAGCATGACCGCAAAGGTCTTCATCGACGGAGCCGCCGGCACCACCGGACTCGAAATCGCCGAGCGGCTCGCCGCGCGGCGGGACATCACGCTCGTTACCTTGCCCGATGCGCATCGCAAGGACGCGGCGGCGCGCGCCGACGCGCTCAACGGCGCCGATGCCGTTATCCTTTGCCTGCCCGACGACGCTGCCCGCGAAGCTGTGTCGCTGATCGAAAATCCGGCCGTGCGCGTCATCGACGCCTCGACCGCGCACCGCACTGCGCCGGACTGGGCCTATGGCTTTGCCGAACTCGAGCCCGACGCACGCGATATCGTCGCGGCCGCGACGCGCATCTCCAACCCCGGCTGCTATCCCACCGGCTTTCTCGCCCTGGTCCGTCCGCTGATCCGCGCCGGTATCCTGCCTGCGGATATCGCGCTCTCGATCAATGCCGTGTCCGGCTATTCGGGTGGCGGCAAGTCGATGATCGCCGCCTTCGAGGACGAGGGCGCGTTGGATGCGACCGACACCGCCTTTCGCGCCTATGCGCTCGGCCTCGGCCACAAGCATGTGCCCGAAATGCAGAAGCGCGCCCGGCTCGAACATCCGCCCATCTTCCTGCCGTCGGTCGCGAAAGCCTATCGCGGGATGCTCGTCGAGGTGCCCTTGCACCTGCACCTGCTGCCCGGACGAGTCGGCGGCGCGGCAATCCTCGAAGCGCTGCGGCAGAGCTATGCCGATAGTCCGATCGTGCAGGTCGTGACGGAAAACCCGTCCTTCCTGACGATCGAGCAATCGGCCGGCACCGACCGGCTCGAATTGTTCGTCTATGTGAATGAGACGCTCGGTCAGGCCCGCCTGATCGCGACGCTCGACAATCTCGGCAAGGGCGCGGGCGGCGCGGCGGTCCAGAATCTCAACATCGCGCTCGGGCTGAACGAAATCGAAGGTCTAATCCTGTAGCCCCGATTCGATGCGGTGTGACGAGGCGCATTGCCCTTGGGGCTGATTCGTTACATCCTCACCGCATCGGGGGCATCGCCCCGGCGGCGGGAGACGGGGTATGGCGGGGCTGAGGGTGCCGGGCTGGTATTGGGCCGTAGCGGTCATCTTGTTGTTGTGGAGCCTGGCGGGTGTCGGCGCCTTCGGCGCGCAGGTCAGCATGAGCCCGCAGCAGCTCGCCGCCCTGCCCGAGGCCCAGCGCAATGCTTTCTCGATCATGCCGACATGGGCGTGGACCGCTTATGGCATCGCGACCGTCGGTGCATTGGCCGCGGCGATTTGCCTCCTGTTACGGCGCAATTGGGCGACGCCGCTCTACGCCATATCGCTGATCGCGGTGGTCGCCCAGTTCAGCTGGAGTTTTGCGGGCGCGAAACTTCACGAAACGGTCGGGCCGGAAGCCGCGATATTCCCGGCATTCATCATCGCGATGGGCGCCGTCTCATTGTGGTTCGCTCGTTTCTCGGGAAAATGCGGCTGGCTGGCCTGATCGCCTACATCTCGCCGCGTGCACGGCGGAGCGCATAGAAGCGCTGCACATTGGCATTATGCTCGGCCAGCGTGTTGGCGAACACATGGCCACCTTTGCCACTGGCGACGAAATAGAGCGCCGGGCTCTTCGCCGGATCGAGCACCGCTTCGATCGCGGCGCGGCTCGGGTTGGCGATTGGCCCCTTGGGAAGCCCCGGCGATGCGTAGGTATTGTAGCCGTTAACGGCGTTGAGCTCCGACCGACGAATGCGACGCCCGAGCGGGCGGCCCTCGGTGATCGGATAGATCACGGTCGGATCCGCCTGGAGCTTCATTCCCTGACGAACCCGGTTCGAATAGACGGCTGCGACCATCCGACGCTCGGATACCAGCGCAGTCTCCTTCTCGACGATCGACGCCAGGATCACCGCATCGCGCGGCGACTTCACCACCGTGGTCGGCTTGCGCGCGGCCCAGGCTTCGGAAAGCGCCGTTCGCATCGCCGCCTGCATGCGTGCGAGCACCGCCTGACGCGGCTCGCCTTTCTCGAAGCTGTAGCTGTCGGGCAGGATCGATCCCTCGGCCGGGATATCGATCTTGCCGGTGAGCGTCGGCTCGGCATTAAGTCGATCATAGACAAGGATCGAGGGCATCCCCTCCGGCACCGTCACGAGGTGCTGAACCGGCTTGCCATGCTGAAGCAGATCAAGGATCTGCGATCCGCTGGCACCTGCCGGGATATCGAACTCGCCGGCGCGGATGGGATCGTCCGGACCGAAGCGTCTGGCGAAGCGCAGGAAATTTGTGGTCGATCGGATCGCACCCGCCTTTTCAAGCGCGCGTGCGGCCGACGCCAGCGTGCCGCCCTTCTCGATCGTGACGGTGACCTCGCTGGTCGAAGGTCCCTGTGACCACCATTCGCGCGACACCCACCAAGCCGCGCCCGCGCCAAGCAGCGCCACCAGGACGATGATCGCGAGCGCACGCCGGATCATCGAGGGTTTCCTACGCTTCGATCGCACGCATGATCAGGCTGGCATTGGTGCCGCCGAACCCGAACGAATTGTTGAGCACGGCCTTTACCCGGCGCTTCTTGGCTACCAGCGGGACCAGGTCGAAATCCTCGAGCCCTTCGCTCGGATTTTCGAGATTGAGCGTCGGCGGCACGATCTGATCGCGGATCGCGAGGATGCAGAAGATCGATTCGACGGCACCAGCACCGCCCAGCAGATGTCCGATCGCCGACTTGGTCGAACTCATCGACACCGTCTTCAGCGCATCGCCGAACAGGCGGCGAACCGCACCGGCCTCGAGCTCGTCGCCGAGCGGGGTCGAGGTGCCGTGGGCGTTGATATAGTCGATGTCCGACGGCTGCAGTCCCGATTTCTTGAGCGCCATCGCCATCGAACGATAAGCGCCAGAGCCTTCGGGATGCGGCGCGGTGACATGATAGGCATCGCCCGACAGGCCATAGCCGATCACTTCGGCGTAGATTTTCGCGCCGCGCGCCTTGGCATGCTCATATTCCTCGAGCACGACGACACCCGCGCCCTCGCCCATGACGAAGCCGTCACGGCCCTTGTCATAAGGGCGCGACGCCTTTTCGGGGGTGTCGTTATAACTGGTCGACAGTGCGCGCGCCTGGGCAAAGCCGGCGATACCGAGCGGGCAGATCGCGCCTTCGGCGCCACCGGCCACCATGATGTCGGCATCGTCCATCGTGATCATGCGCGCGGCATCGCCGATCGCATGCGCACCCGTTGAGCAGGCGGTGACGACCGCGTGGTTGGGCCCGCGCAGGCCATATTTGATCGAGACCTGGCCCGAGATCAGGTTGATCAGCCGGCCATGCACGAAGTGCGGCGAAACGCGGCGCGGCCCCTTCTCATGCAGCACGATCGATTCGCTCTCGATGCCCGGAAGCCCGCCGATACCCGAGCCGATCGAAAGGCCCGCGCGATAGCTTTCCTCGAGCGTCATATCGAGCAGACCGGCGTCTTCGAGCGCCTGACCTGCGGCATCGATGCCATAGATGATGAAAGGATCGACCTGCCGCTGGACCTTGTGGTCGACCCGTTTGCCGGGGTCGAATCCATAAGGATGATCGGGCGCCTTGACCTCGCACGCGATCGTGCACGCCTGATCGCTGGGATCGAAGCGCGTGATCCGCGCCGCGCCGGATTTGGACGCCAATATGTTCGCCCACGCAGTTTCGACGTCGGCGCCCAATGGCGTTACGAGACCCAATCCGGTTACGACCACGCGGCGCATGGCATTCTCCTGCTATCTTGTCTTGAACGGCAAAGCGGCCCCCCGTCCCTTCGGAAACCCGGGGTCGGAGAGCCGCTGAAGCTTATCAGGCCTTGTCGCTGTCCCATTTCACGTGGGACGCGTCGATCAGCCCTTATTGGCTTCGATGTAGCTGATCGCATCCTTGACGGTTGCGATCTTCTCAGCCGCATCGTCAGGGATTTCGACGCCGAATTCTTCTTCGAACGCCATGACCAGTTCGACGATGTCGAGGCTGTCCGCGCCCAGATCGTCGATGAAACTGGCCTCTTCGGTGACCTTTTCGGCCTCAACGCCCAGATGCTCGACAACGATCTTCTTAACGCGCTCGGCGGTCTCGCTCATGATTCAACCTTCCTTGGGGTCTTCTTTCCGCCTGCCCTAAACGCGGCGGAGATTGCTTGCAAGCATGCTTTGTTACAGCGGCGGATGCTCAGATCAGATCATCGCCATCCCACCGTTCACATGCAACGTCTGGCCCGTAACATAGGACGCATCCGGGCTCGCCAGATAGACGACGGCAGCGGCGACGTCGCTGCCTTCACCGAGTTTGCCGGCAGGAATCTTCACGAGCAGCGCTTCCTTCTGCGCATCGGGCAAACCATCGGTCATTGCCGACGCGATGAAGCCGGGCGCGACGCAGTTAACCGTGATGTTCCGGCTCGCCAGTTCCTGCGCCAGCGCTTTAGACATACCGACGAGTCCGGCCTTCGACGCGGCATAGTTGGCCTGGCCCGGATTTCCGGTGGTGCCGACGATCGACGTGATCGTGATCACCCGCCCGAAACGCGCCTTCATCATCGGCTTCGTCGCGGCACGGATCAGGCGGAACGCGGCTTCGAGATTGACCGAGATCACCTGATCCCACTCATCATCCTTCATCCGCATGATCAGATTGTCGCGGGTGACCCCGGCATTGTTGACGAGGATGTCGATCTTGCCGCCCAGCGCCGCCACAGCGGCCGGAACAAGCGCATCGACCGCGGCCGCGTCACCGAGGTTGCACGGCAGGATCACGGTATCGCCGCCGATCTCGGCAGCCACGGCCTTCAGCGCATCCTCGCGCGTCCCCGACAGCGCGACCTTCGCGCCCTGCGCGACCAGCGCTTTGGCGATCGCCGAACCGATTCCGCCCGAGGCGCCCGTGACGAGAGCCGTCATCCCTGTAAGATCGAACATCCCAGTCTCTCCCAAAATCAGAGCGAAGCGGCGAGCGCTTCAATGTCGGCCATCGCGACGACGCTCGTCGCCGACGCCTTGTCGGTGATATCCTTCACCATCGGCCCGACGACCTTGCCGCCAAGCTCGACGAACTGCTCGATGCCGGCATCGGCCATCGCCGCGATGCTTTCGCGCCAGCGCACCGTTCCGGTCACCTGCTCGACCAGGAGCCTGACGATCTCGCTCGGATCCGACACGGGCGCGGCCGTGACGTTCGCGTAAATCGGCAACAGCGGACTCTGCACCGCCGTTTTGCCCAGCGCTTCCGCCATCGCATCGGCTGCGGGCTGCATCAGCGAGCAATGGAACGGTGCCGACACCGGCAGCAGCAGCGCGCGCTTGGCGCCCTTCGCCTTGGCGATCTCGATCGCGCGCTCGACGGCATCCTTGTGACCCGAAACCACAACCTGACGATTGCTGTTGTCATTTGCCGCCTGACAGACTTCGCCCTGCGCGGCCTCTTCGGCAACCGCCCTGGCCGCCGCAAAATCGAGGCCGAGGAAAACCGCCATCGCGCCGATGCCTACGGGCACTGCCGCCTGCATTGATTGACCGCGCAGTTTGAGCAATCGGGCCGTCGTCGCGAGATCGAACGATTCGGCGGCGCACAGTGCGGTATATTCGCCAAGGCTGTGGCCTGCGACAAAGGCGGCCTTGTCGGCGAGGCTGATGCCGCCTTCCTTTTGCAGCACGCGCAGCGTGGCGATGGCGTTCGCCATGATCGCGGGCTGTGCATTCTCCGTCAGCATCAGTTCGTCGGGCGGACCTTCGATCATCAGCCGGAACAGATTCTGTCCCAGCGCATCATCGACTTCCTGGAAAACCTCGCGGGCGACGACGCTGGCATCGGCAAGGGCCTTGCCCATGCCGACAGCTTGGCTGCCCTGCCCCGGAAAGATGAATGCGCGCAATCGTCGACTCCCTGGTTGCGGATCTCACTCAACCCGTCCTGCCGGACTTTTTTCGGCATCCACCAGGAAACGCGCTGCAATCAGATTTCCAGCGCCGCGCCTATGTCATGGTGGACCCCGGAACATGTCCGGGGTGATGGTTATCTTAAGTGAGCACCTCTCCAATAACTGTGCCCGCCCCTAGGAAAGAGCCCGCCGCGAAGCAAGCCTTACCAGATATGCACCCGATCCTCGGGCTTGAGGTAGAGCTTGTCGCCGGGCTGGACGTTGAACGCCTTGTACCAGGCATCGACATTACGGACGGTGCCGTTGGCGCGGAAATAGTCGGGCGAGTGCGGGTTGGTGAGGAGCTGTTCGCGCAGCCGCTCGTCGCGGATCTTGCCGCGCCATGCCTGTGCATAGGACAGGAAGAAACGCTGATCGCCGGTGAAGCCGTCGATCACCGGCGGCTCGCCATGGATCGCGACGTAGCGGCGATAGGCGTCATAGGCCATTTCGATGCCGCCAAGATCGCCGATATTCTCGCCCATCGTAAGGTCGCCCTTGATGTGGAGGCCCGGCAGCGGCTCATAGGCGTCGAACTGCGCGCCGAGGCTCCTGGTGCGCAGTTTGAAGCGATCGGCCGACGCGGGCGTCCACCAGTCGCGGATGCGGCCCTTCTCGTCGAACTGGCGGCCCTCATCGTCGAAACCATGGCCGATTTCATGTCCGATCACCGCGCCGATCGCGCCATAGTTGGTCGCGGCATCGGCGTTGGGATCGAAAAAGGGCGGCTGCAGGATCGCTGCGGGAAAGGTGATCTGGTTCATCAGCGGGTCGTAATAGGCGTTCACCGTCTGCGGCGTCATATCCCACAGCGCACGATCGACCGGCTTGGGCAGGCGCGAAAGCTGCAGCTTCCACTCAAAATCCTCCGAACGGATCACGTTGCCGAGCAGATCGTCGCGCTTCACCACAACCGACGAATAATCGATCCACTTGGTGGTGTGGCCAACGCGCGGATCGAAGGTCGACAATTTGAGCAGCGCCGCCTTGCGCGTCGGCTCGTCCATCCAGTCGATCTTCTCCAGCCGGCCTTTCAATGCTGCGCGAAGATTATCGATCAACTCGTTCATCTTGGCCGAACTTTCGGGCGGATAATGCCGCTCGACATAGATCTGCCCGACTGCATCGCCGAGGTTCCCGTTGACCAGCGAGACACCGCGCTTCCAGCGGACGCGCTGCTCGGGCTGGCCGCGCAAGGTCTTCGAGAAGAACTCGAAATTGGCCTGATCGAATGCCTTGGGCAGATAGGTCGCGTGGACGCGGATGAAGTGGTACTTCGAATAATCCTTCCACGTCTGCAGCGGCACGGTGTCGAGCATCTTGGCGGCTGACTGGATCGCCGTCGTCTCCTGCACCATCACCGTCTTGACTGCGCCAAGCCCCGACCAGTCGAGCAACTTCACCCAATCGACCTGTGGCGCGAAGGCCGCGAGCTTCGCGCGGTCCATCGGATTATAGATCGCCTGAATGTCGCGCTGCTTCTCGGGCGTCCATTGATCTTTCGCCAGAGCTGTTTCGAGCGCGATGATACGGTCGGCCTTCGCCTCCGCTTCGGCAATTCCCGCGAGTTGCTGAACCTTGATCACATAAGCGCGGTAGGCCGTGCGATAAGCGTCGTACTTTTCACCTTGGTTCAGGTAATAATCGCGATTGGGCATGCCGAGGCCCGCCTGCCCCGCCGCCGCAATATAATGGCTGGTGTCGGCCGGATCGGGCAGGATGCCGATTCCTATCGGCGTCGTATAACCGACCATCGCGAACAGATGGAGCAGATCGCTCTTGTTCCTCACGGCATCGACCGCAGCGAGGTAGGGCGCGAGCGGCGCGGTGCCCGCCGCTTCGATCGCGGCCTCATCCATCCAGCTCGCATAATAATCGCCGATCTGCTGGCTGACTGTGCCCGGCGCGCCGGGCTTCTTCGCCAGATCCTCCACGATCGACCGCACCTGCAGTTCGGCTTCGTCGGCCAGGACGACATCCACGCCGGCGGTGGTTCGATCGGCGGCGATCTGAGTCGTCTTGTCCCAGGTACCGTTGACGTATTTCCAGAAATCGTCGCCCGGCTTCACGCTCTTGTCGATCGCGGTAAGGTCCAAGCCGAAGCTTCCATAGCGGGGCTTGGCGGTCGTTATGGCCTGTGTTGCGGACTGAGCGGCGATCGGTGTCAGCGACAGGATCGAACCGGCGAGGAGGATGTGCGCAAATTTCATATGGACGTTCTTTCGGTATGCCTGCCCGATCACCAGACAACGGTGAGGCCCTATGGCACCAAGGCTAACAGCGGTGTCTTGAGGAGGCAATACAGCCTTAATGCGCCACCCTGCCGAAGGGGAGGAACTGCTTCGACAAGGCCTGAGCCTGTTTGGTGTTACCCGCCTTGAGCGCGCCTAATACCGACGCCGCGCTTCGCTGCATGATCCGGTCGATCGGCTCGACGACCTTGCCATTGGCCGCCAGCTCGATCAGCGCGCGTGCACGCGAGTCCTTGGCATCCAGCGAGAGCCGCAACATCCCCGCAAGCGCCGGGAACATCGCGCGATTGCCGCCGATCGCAACGGCGCGGTCCATCGTCTCGAACCCCACAGCCTTCTTCGCCCCCAACACCATGCCGGCGATCATGCCGCCCAGCTCGCCGACCGAATCGAGGTGCCAGGTGCCAACAGCAGCGACAGCCTCGGCATCGCGCGGATGGGCGGCAGCAAGCGCCTCGAACATCCTGCGCGCGGTCATCGCGTCCTCACGGCTCTTGCCGAGCTTGGCCCGATAGCCAATCGCCATTGCGCGGGTCAGGGATGCATCCGTATCGCCGGGATTGCGGGCGAGTATCGCCACCGCGCCGGCCTCGGCCCGGGCGATCTGGCCAAGCGCCGCCGCCTTGTCGAGCGGGACGAAGGCGGCATCGGACAATATCTGGCGCGGCGTGGCCGCCAATGCGGGTGCGGCGACGATGGCGCACGCCAGAAACGGCGCCGCCCAACATGTTCTTGCCGTCATGATATGTCCCTGGCTGCGTTCTGGTTCAGGGTCAGAACGCGGCAGGTAGCTGGATGGTTGCGGACGGCGTTCAGGGAATGGGCACGACTTCGATGATCTCGATCGCGCCCGCCTTTCCGCCGAAATCGATCAGCTCCTCTTCGGCCGCGCCCATCATGGCGCGGGCGAGCGGGGCGGAAAAGGCGATGCGGCCGGCTGCGGGCTCGGCCTCGTCGTCGCCGACGATATCGATCGATCGATCGGCGCCGTTGAGGCGGAAGCGAACGCGAGTGCCAAAGGCGACCTCCTCGTCCGACGGGACAGGCATCAGCTGCGCCGTGGCACGGCGCGTCTTCCAATAGCGCAGGTCGCGCTTGATATCTTCACGGGCAGCATCATCGCCAGCTGCGCGCAAAGCCGCCTCGCGCTCGACGATCTTCGCTTCGATGAGCGCAAGGCCCCGCGCCGTGACCAGATTGGGCCCGGACGGCAGCGGGAGCTCGAACTTCGGCTCCTTATGCTCCTCATCGCTTTCGCGACGGAACGCGACACTCATGTCAAAATCCTCAACCGGGTTCCTTCATATGCCGGCTCAACATCGCACCGACATGCGTGGTTCCCCGCGCCTCGGCAAGCAATGTCTGACGATGGCGCTCGGCATAGCGCTCGCGGCTCTCGTCATCCTTGGCATCATGGCATGCGGGACAGCTGATCCCCTCGACATAGAGCGGCGACGCCTGCTCCTCCGCGCTGACCGGCATCCGGCAGGCATGGCATTGCGCGTGGGTGCCCGGCGTCAGCGCATGGCCGACGGCCACCCGCTGATCGAACACGAAACATTCGCCATCCCACAGGCTCTGATCGGCCGGAACGGTTTCCAGATATTTGAGAATACCGCCCTTCAGGTGATGGACATCGGACACGCCCTCGCTCTTCAGGAAGGCGGTCGATTTCTCGCAGCGGATCCCGCCCGTACAGAACATTGCGACTTTCACCGGCTTACCCGCAGGTAACAGCCGCTCGCGATTCTCGCGGAACCAGGCGGGGAAGTCGCGGAACGTCTGCGTGCCGGGATCGATCGCCCCCCGAAAGCTGCCGATCGCGACCTCATAGTCGTTGCGGGTATCGATCACGATCGTGTCGGGATCGGCGATCAGCGCATTCCAGTCGGCGGGGTCGACATAGTCGCCGACGATCGACAGCGGATCGATCCCCTCGACGCCCATCGTGACGATCTCGCGCTTGATGCGAACCTTCATCCGGTGGAACGGCATCGTCGCGGCGCGGCTGTCCTTGACGTCGAGGCCGGCGCAACCGGGTAGCGCGCGGATATGATCGAGCACCGCGGCGATCGCGTCGTCGGACCCTGCGATCGTGCCGTTGATCCCCTCGGAAGCGAGCAGCAAGGTGCCTTTTACGCCGAGCGAGCAGCACAGCTTCGCCAGCGGTTGCTGAAACGCCGTGCAATCGGCGAAGGGCGTGAAGCGGTAGAGCGCCGCCACGCGAACGGGCATCGGATCGGAAGGCATGGGCTTGATATAGCGTCCCGCGTCCCACATCGCCAGCAGCCGCTGTCAGGCGTTGGCAGGCCCTTCGAGCAGGCGTTCGTAGAAGCCGCCAAATTGGCGGTCGGGCGAGACGAGGTGGATTTCGAGTATCCAGTGACGTGCCCGCCCCGCGGCATCGACACCACGCATCGGCGTCGGATTGCGCGGGCTGACGCGCCGCAATTCCTTGTCGGCCGGGCTGATGCCGGGGCCCATAGCATAAGGGAAAGGTCCGACGAGGTGGCCTGCGATCCTGCCGCCGAACCGCCACCCATGACGTTCGGCCTCGGATTCGGCGAACGCGTAGAGCCCGGCGCCGGTAATATCCTGCGTGGTCTTGAAATGCGCCTTGACGCTGTCGAAGATGATGAGGAGATCGGCGCAGAGCCTGTGCTTGTCGGGGTCGCTGCCGACGGCATAGCTGCGGCCGACATCGGCTTCCCATTCGCCGAACACCGGCCCGAGGTCGAGAAAGACGATATCGTCCTCGGCGATCACCCGATCCGGCCCGCCCTCGCCAGCGACAAGCAACGTGTTGAGCCCCGCCCGCACGACGCGATCGTGCCAGTGATCGGTCACGCCGAAATCGCGCGCGGCGATGGCGAAGATGCCGCGCTCGACCTCGAGTTCGGTGCGGCCCGGCGCGATCAGCCCCGCAACCTCGATCGCGTCGAGCAGGGCGAGTGCCCTGCCCTCGGCGGCAAGCAGCTTTTGGGACGCGGCGCTATCATCTTCGATCATTCGCCATTTCTGCGCGGTGAGGCCTGATGTCGCAAGACCACATCGCGAACCGCCGCCACGCGCCATCAGACAGGCTCGGCAGTTCCATGTCTCGGCGCGTCTTCATGGACGATCGATATCGTCGTTCCGGGTTCGGCATCGGCAACAACGACCTTCGCCTTCAACTGCCGCGCCAGGGCGTCGACGATGCTCGTACCCAGACCGGCATTGGATCCTTCTCGCGGCGCAGGCATTCCCACGCCATTGTCGCCTACCGACAACGTCCAGTCAGCCCCGCTGGACTGATAACCCACCAGTATCTTGCCGCTTTGATGACCCGGGAACGCATGTTTGAGCGCGTTGATGACGAGTTCCGTGACGATCAGACCCAGGCTGACCGACACATCGCCGCCGACTTTGCTCTTGTCGGCGCTGACCTCGATCGTCACCTGATTATGATCGCGGATCATCGATGCGCCGATGCTTCGGCAAAGATCTTCGAAATAGGCGTGAAGCTCGACCTCGCCGACCGACGACTGCGCCAGGTGCTGCTGCAGTGTCGCGACCGACATCACCCGATTATGCGCGTCGTGAAGATGAAGCCGTGTCTCCTCCGATTGCACCTGACGCGCACTTTGCATGAGGACGCTAGCGATGATCTGCAGGCTGTTGGCGACACGATGCTGTAGTTCCTTCAGCAATATCCCCTTTTCCTGCAGGAGATCGTCCTTGATCTTCTCGGCGAGGCGCATGTCGGTCACATCCGCGACCGACAACAAAATCCGGACATGATCGGCATCACCGCCATAATCGAGCTTGCGCGCGTTGAGGACGAGCCGGCGCGGCAGGCCAGTGCGCTGTTTCAGATCCATCTCATAGCGCTCGATTTGCGCGCCGCCCGATATGGCAATGCGGAGCAACGTATCGAGCTGTGGCGCTGCCCACTCACCGCCGCCGATCTCGCCAAGCGGTCGCGCATCGATGTCGGCCGGATCGAGTCCGAAGGCGCGGCAGAAAGAATTGCTCGCCGAAATGACCTTGCGATCGCCGTCGAGCAACAGCACCGGCCCTTCCGAGCAGACAATAACCGCCAACGCCAGGTTTTTGGCGGCTTCTGGATGTATCATAGGTGGTGCGGTCATGGATGTGTCCCCTCTCAGGGGACCGGAGACTCGCGATGCGAAAGCCATGCCCGGCGGGTCGGCTTCGGCAACGCGCCTATGTCGATGCGAGATCAATAACATGAATCAAGGCGCAGCCCTAATGATCCTTGGCGGTTCTCGCTATTTCAGGCGGGATGAAACATTCCGTATGCAGTATCACGATCAGTGAGCGCGTTACGGATCATGAGCCTCGTCGATTGGAGCGCGACCCGCATCGAAGGCACCAGACCTGGCTTCGTGCGCCTTTCATCCACTGACAACGGGCGGTCCGGGCTTTCGAGCAGATCGAGCAGGCGCTGCTCATCAGCCGACAAGCGCGGTGCATCGAAGCTGCCAATCCGCATCAACCGGCCCGTGCACGCCTCATAGCAGCGCAACAGACTGTCGAATGTGGGCGCGAGGACGCCAGCGCGATATTCGTTCAGGATCGCGAACAGCGCCGGTTGCACCGGCTGCCGGTTATCGCGGGCGATCCGCCAGGACCGCATCGCGACGAGCGTCAGCGAAGCGGCGGTGGAATTTGGGCGAACAGGATCGGTCACGGGCAACCCCCTCGGGGCATGAGTGCGTCGAAAGCTCTAGTTAGGGCGCCGATGTTACGCGCGTAAGGCGCGCGCGTAGCAGGCGGGCGCATTTGGCGGGCGGACTGTCGGCTAACGCTCCCCAGCCCTACCGCGCATCGCCGCCGATCACCGTGAAGGGCGCCCAGGCTGCGGGCTGCGCCCAGGTGACGGACCAGCCTGGCAACGCAGAACCGTCGGCGCGTTTGCCCGAGCGAACGATCTGCATCGCGCGTTGCAACGACGCGGCGCGGGACAGGCCGGAAGCGCGTGCGGCCAGCGTTTCGACGGTGAGCGCAGCGGTCGAATCATCGGCAACCCGCCACCGGCTGGCGAGGAGCGAGCCCGCACCGGCATAGAGGAAGGCGCGGCCGAGGCTCGACAGGCTGTCGGCGCCGGGTGTGCCGTCTGCCGAGGCCGTGTTGCACGCCGACAATATCACCCAGTCGGCCGACAGGCGCATGCCGGCGACTTCGGAGGCGGCGAGAAGGCCGTCATCCTCGGGCGAGCTGGACTGCGGCGGCGTGAAGGCCAGGCCCGGTTCGCGCAGGCCACCAATCTCGCCGGGCAGAATGCCATGGGTGGCGAAGGCAATGACCTGTGCCGTGGCGAGCGCCGGATCGGCGCGGATCATTGCCTCGGTCGCGGCGGGGCCGAGAAGGAGGCGGTCGGGAGCGGCGCGCAGCGTCGCGGCCATCGCCTTGAGTTCAACTTCGGTTCCCGGCAACGGGCTGAGTTCGCGCAGCTTTGAAGGATCGGCCAGGCCGAGGCCCGCGCGATCGACCGGCTGCGGAATGCGCAGGAAATCGTCGAGCTGGCGGGTCTGACCTGAGGCTCCGAGAAAGAGCGGCGCGCCATAGCCTACGAACTGACCCGTCGCGCCGGGCGCCTGCGTGGTCAGCCCGCTTTGGAGCACGGAGATCGCCGGCAAGGTCGTCATGGCATAGCGGTCGCCGAGCCAGTGGATGGGATCGGCGCTCGCCTGGCCGGACGCCGTCGGCAGCAGGCTCAGCGGAAGCTCCGCGAGCGCGCCACCGGTAACGACGAACAGCGCCGAGGCCCCTTCGAGCGCGGGTTCGACCGGCAGGATCAGATCGCGGTAGAGGGTGAAAGCGCGGGCGCGATCGAAGTCTGGCGTATCGCCCGCTTGCGTGCCGCAGCTCTTTGGATCGACCTGACAACGCAGCGCCTGCACCGTCGCCGCCACCGGGGCCGCGCCAGCGGCGAGACGCGACCAGGCGACGGTCCTTTTGCCGGTCGCGAAGCTGTAGAGATCGTCGCCCGCCTGAACGATCAGCAGCAGGCCGGTTGCGCCATCGAGCTGCGTCTGGACGGCAGCAAGCGGCACGCTCGCGGGTTCGATCAGCCGGGCATAATCGGGGAAGCCGGTGGCGAGCTGCCGATTGGCCTCAGCGAGATCCCCTGCGGTTCTGTCGAGCCGGGCGCGGGTTTCGGCAATCGCGGCGGGATCGCCAAGGATGAGCTGGCGCAACAGCCGTGCGTCGAGTTCGGCGGCGGTATCGGCAAGGCTCTGCTGGCGCCGGACAAGATCGCCGAGCGGCCCCTGCCCCGCCGCCGTGCGGGCGGCTGTGCGCGCCATGCTGCGCGCAGCGGCGGATACCGACAGATCCTGTGCGGCAAGAAAGGCTTCGGCACGCAGGCTGGCCGTTTCGTTCGGGGCGATGGCTGCGCGGGTCCAGGCGGCGTGGATCAGGGTGGCAAAGGCGGCGGCGAGCGGATCGAAGCGGCTGGCATCGGTCGCGCGGGCTTGCGCTACAGCCTGTTGGGTGCCCGCGCTGTCATGACCTTCGCTGACCCGGCCCTGCCGGCGACGGCGCGCAATGTCGGCCGCTTCGCGCGCGGCCTTCACCGCTTCGGCGGTCCGCCCGGTGGCCAGAAACAGGTCGGCCTGACCGATCAGCGCCTCGGCGAGCGCGGGGTGATCATTGCCGAAGGCCGTGCGCCGGGCAGCGACCGCCGCTTCGTAGAGCGGGAGCGCGCGGCCGTATTTCTGCTGCGCGAACAGATCATGGCCGAGCCGGAGCTGCGCAGTGGCGATATCCGGATGGCCGCGCCGGAGCACGGCGGTGCGGATCGCGAGCGCCTCGGTGAACAGCGGTTCGGCGTCGGTGGCCCTGCCCTGCCGCTCCAGATTGACCGCGACGTTGGACAGGCCGATCGCGGTGATCGGATGGCGCGCGCCATAGACCCTGCGCCAGATCGTGAGCGCCTGCGCGTAAAGCGGCGCGGCAGCGGCATAGTCGCCCTGCCGGTTCAGATTATGCGCGGCATTATTGTAGCTTGTCGCGGCGGAGATTCCCTGCGGATCGAGCGCCGTGCGGATCGCGAGCGCACGGGCATAGGCCGGAGCGGCGTCGGCATAGCGGCCCTGCCCGTCGAGATTGAAGCCGAGACCGTTATAGCTGGTCGCGACGGCCGGATCATCGGGCCCAAGTTCGGCGATGCGGACGGCGAGCGCCTGCCGATAGAGCGGTTCGGCTTCGAGCGGGCGGCCGAGCGCATCGAGATTGGCCGCGACATTGCTTTCGATCAAAGCGAGATCGAGATCCTCGGGCTCCCAGTGCTGGGCGATGGCAAGCGCCTTGGCGTAGACCGTGCGGGCTTCGGTGAAACTGCCCTGGCGGCCGAGCGCGTAGGCCAGGTTGTTATAGGCGAGCGCGGTTGCGCGGGTGGCGGTGCCCTTCGCCAAAGCACGATCGAGCGCGGCGCGATAAATATCCTCTGCAGCGGCATAGTTGCCGAGCGCCTGAAAATTGGCGGCGAGGTTCGACGCGGCCTGTTCGGTGAGCGTGTCGCCGGCGCCGAGGCGCGCGGTGAAGATCACCAGCGCGCGCATATACAGCTGGGTCGCCTCGGCGGGCTTGCCGTCGGCGACGAGCCATCCGGCGATCAGCGAGAGCGTGCCGCCGACTTCGGGATGATCGACACCCTTTGTCCGCTCCTCGATCGCCAGCGCTTCGCGGCCCAGCGCGATGGCGTCGGCCCAGTGGCGGGCGGCGGTGGCGGTCTCGATCTGCGCTTCGATCTGCGAGAGCCGCGCGTCTTCGCTTTGCGCCATAGCCGGGGCCGTGCTCAGCGCCAGCGCGATCAGCAAGGCGCGCGCCGCCCTCATGCGGTCAGTTGCCGAAGGGCAGTTTGAGGCCGCCCAGCGGGTTGGTGGATGGCGCTTGCTGTGCCTGCGGCATGGCCGCCTTGCAACGATCGACGACATAATCGCGGCCCTTCAGCGCGACACAGCTCGCATAGATCGACTGTGCCCCGGCCGTATCGCCAGCCGCGAGCGCGCGCTTGATCTCCAGGCTCTTGAAATGATCCGGGTCCTTGAAGCGGCCCTTGCCTTCCGCGATCAGGGTCGCGCCATCGGCGGCGTTGCCGGCGTTGATGTCCATTTCGGTATAGGTTTCGTAGAGCTGCAGGTTCTGGACGCCGCCGTCGCGCCCCGCATCGAAAAAGCCTGCCGCCGCCGAGACATTGCCCTGATCGCGCGACGACAGCCCGGCGACATAGTTGACGAATACTGGCGCCGCGCGCGTCCCCGCGCCGAGCGAGCGTAGCTGGCTGGTCGCCCCGGCATAATCCTGCGCGAAATAGCTGGCGCGCGCCTTCAGATAGGCGTTGCGGGTGGCGATCGCGCGGGCATAATCGGGCTTCGCCTTGATCCGGGCGATCAGCGCGCCGCTGTCGATCGGCGGATCGGCGGTCGGATAGCCGGCCTGGAAATAGGCCGCGAGCCCCTTGCGCCTTTCGTCGGGCGGCAGATGGGTGTCGCCGCCCATCGATTTGGTGATGTTGCCGATATTGTTGAGCAACGTGCCGCCCGCCGTCTTGAGAAGGCTGGAACCCAGGCCCTGCATGCTGCCGCCGGCGAAGCCCGACGTCACCGTGGTGCTGGCCACGCCCTTCATCGCCTCGCCCATGCTCGCCTGCACGGCTTCGGCCGCGATCCTGCGGCTGTCGCGCGAGGCTTTCTCGCTTTCGAACGCCTTTTGCAGCCGGGCGAAGACATTCGCGTAGCTGTCGATCGTCATGTTCCCGCCGATCAGCAGGTCGATCGCCAGCGCATCGGCCTCATTTTCCTGATCGCGGTTCCAGGAAGGCGCAAAGATATCGTCGACCGCGAAGCGCAGCGCCTCGGCGATCGGCGCCGCGCGGCGGGCGCCGGCCTCAGAGCCGCTCTGAAGACTGGACATCATGTTGCTGCCACCGCTGCGTTTTACCGCATTGAATGCGCTGCCGGCCTGCCAGGCGATCGACACCGCCTGGGTCGCGCTTTTGGCCCCGGCGATCGTCTCGGCCTTGGTGAAATGGCCGAGCAAAAGATGGGCATATTCATGCGCGAGGACGAACAGCACCTCGGAATCCGACTGCGCGTTTTCGAGCAGGCCGAGGGATACTATAATCGTGTTATCGGGCAGAGCCTGCGCCTGATAGGCGACATCCGCGCGGAACAGGATCTTCGGCGTGCGCTCGAGCGGAGCATAGGGCCAGGCCTTTGCGAACCCCTCCAGCACCGGGCGCAGCTCGCGTTCGAGCGCGGGGATCGCCATCAGGTCCATGCGCGCCGAGCGGGTGTTCATCACCTGCGCCGACAGTCCCATCGAGCCTGCGACGTCGCCGACTCCGGCGCGCATCTTCTGATTGGTCGCACACAGGCCGGCTGCATCGAGCGTCGATATGAACGGCGCCTTCTCGATCGAGAACTTGCCGCGCGCCTTCTTGTCGATCTTCTTCGCGACCGGGAGCGCACCGGCGACAGGCGCGGGGCAGCCGTTGAGCGGCACGGCCGGCGCATCGGGAAGATCGGCCGCGACGGGATCGGCCACAGGTGCGGTCTTGGCGGCGGCGGGCGCCGCACGCTTCTTCTTCGGCGCGGCGTCGAGCATAGCGGGCGCCGACAGGGCGAAGGCGATCGTCGCGGCCAGCAGTGGCAGGATCAGGTTTTTCCGCATCGCAAAGCTCCTATCGATCTGTTCTATTTCTTGGCGCAGGCGAGCCCCAGCGACTGATCGAGCCCGTCTTCTTCCATTTTGGCGAAAGCCATCGCGGTGGCGTCGCATTTGATCGCGGCGACGTCGCCCACATAATCCACCGTCGACAGCCGCAGCCACGCCGGCTGGCCATCGATCCTGACCGCGACGAAACCCGTCTTGGCCCCAACCACCCGCGCGGCCGGCGTGCCCGCCGCCGGCATCGACGCGACCGGCACATCGCGCAGCTTGTCGCCAGCGTCGCCATAGATCGGCAGCGGATCGCGCTTATAGGCCATGATCATCGGCGCATCCGCCGCTTCTGCTGCTGCGGGATACAGCAGCGCCAGCGAAAACGCGGTGATGAAGGGGCGTGGAAGTGCGCCGGCCATGATATCGTCCCTGTTGGTGCCGCAATCGATAAATGCAGATCGCGACGCGATAGTTTACCCGAATCCGCGAGGATTTCGAGAAGGTTGTAAGCCATCCTGGCGCGTATATTGTGATCGAGGACACAGACTCGTCCGGGTCCGCTCCATAGTTTTCTGACCCCATAGGTTCCAAAGCCCATCGCAGAGGAGGACATATGCGCCGATCCACGCTTCTTCGCCTGACCACCGGCCTCGCCGCGCTGATGGCGGGCGCGCTGCTGCTCGCCCCCGCCAGCATCGGCCAGCAGCAGTCCACGCCGCCGGTCGCCCGCTACACCATGGATGCCGGCACGGTTTCCGGCATGGCTGCGATGGGTCAGGGCATGGGCGGCGCGATGTCGATGATGTTCGGCGGCGGCGGCAACAAGGCGATACACGAGCTGACCCTGCGACTGGGATCCTCGCGGACACCCACGGGCGGCGCGCCCAAGGCCGATCATTTCATGCCGCCGGAGGCGAAGCTGGGCAAATCGGTCGCGCTGCTGAGCCCGACGCCCGCCGCGGCCTCCACGCCGGAGCCCGCGACACCGACGCCATTCGAGCGGCCCAGGGGCCGGCTGCTGATCTACTGGGGCTGCGGCGCCAATGCGCCGAAGAATCAGCCGGTCGTGATCGATTTCGCCAAGGTCGCGGCGGGGCAGATCCCGCCGGGCCTCTATGCGCAGGCGGCAAGCTTCCCCGCCGACTGGCGGGTGTCGCCGGGCAACAGCAAGACCTATGGCGACTGGCCGAACGCGAAGGACGGCAAGACGATAAAGAGCGAGTCTTCGTTGATCGGCGCGCACAGGATCGTCGCGAATTATGCGCCCGAAATCGGCTTTTCGCTGACGCAGGATTTCATGCCCGCGATCACGGGCAGTTCGTCGCCGCTGCCGAACGGCGCGGTGGCGCTGAGCTGGAACGCGATCAACGCCGCCACCGGCTATTATGCCTGGGTCTTCTCGGCCAATCCCGGCGCCGACGGCAAGGCGCTCGACATGGTATGGTGGGCCTCCTCCGCGACGCAGGCGTTCGGCGGACCGCTGTGGGACTGGCTGCCGCCATCGACGGTGCAGAAGCTGATCGCGCAGAAAGTGGTGATGCCGCCGAGCCAGACGAGCTGCACCGTCCCCGCCGAGGTCAAGAAGGCGGGCGGCCAGATCATGATGGGCAGCCTCTACGCCTATGGCCCCGAAGCGAACTTCGCCTTCCCGCCGCGCCCGGCCGACCCGAAGGCGACGTGGAAACCCGAGTGGACGACGCGCGTGCGCTATCGCGCCAACACGATGTGGATGATCGGCGGGCCGAACATGGGCGCGATGATGCGCGGGGAGCAGACACAGAATCAGGAGGAGCGGCCCAAGCCCAAGAAGTGCAAGGGTGGGTTCGGCGGGCTGCTGGCGGGGGCTGCCGGGTTGGGGTGCTGAATGGCATGGTATTAAACGGACACCTTAGCGCGTTATCACCAGCGACCGTTCAGGAGGCCTTTGCCATGTCGAATGAAGAAATTTGCGCAAAAGCAGAAAAATTGGCGAGCTTGCGAGAAAATCGCACGGGGCAAGGCGCGCTCCTGGCGACAGTAGGGAACATCAGATCCATTCGGGTGGCTGCCGCTCCGGAGAGACAAGTCGCGTTTGTCTATGATGACCCTAGAGAAGATGAGACTCTTCACGCAGTGGTTCGCGGATGCAACTGACGCGCCCCGATCAAGACGAGTTGCGTTTGCGCCTTAGGTCTGCATTGAGCGACTCCATAAAGCCCGTTGAGCAAGCGGCTTAGACCTCTTGCCGCCAAGGTGGTGGCACTTGCCATCTCCCCCCAAATCCGTCATAGGCGTCGGCAACCTGGGTAGGGAGCCTGTCTTCCTGCCCTTGTTTATTTTCGAAGATAGCCGGAGGGGCGACCGTGATGGGCACGGGAGTCAGCGATCGGCCAAATGAAGGAAGCGCGAACATGGCTCTATACGAGCATGTGTTTCTCGCGCGTCAGGACCTCGCTCAGGCGCAGGTCGACGCGTTGGCGGAAGCCGCCACCAAGATCGTGACCGATCTGAACGGCAAGGTCACCAAGACCGAAACCTGGGGCCTGCGTAGCCTCGCTTATCGCATCGCGAAGAACCGCAAGGCGCATTATGTGATGCTCCAGATCGATGGCCCGTCGGCTGTCGTGCACGAGCTCGAGCGCCAGACCGCGATCAACGAAGACGTGATCCGCTATATGACGATCCGCGTCGATGCCCTCGAAGAGGGTCCGTCGGCCATGATGCGTCGTGGCGAGCGTGAAGGCCGTGGCCGCGAAGGCGGTGGCCGTGAAGGCCGTGGCGATCGTGACCGTGGCGATCGCGGGGACCGTGGTGATCGTGGCGACCGTGGTGGCGAAGGTCGCCGCGACCGTGACGCCGCGTAAGGAGATATAGAACATGGCACGCGCATTTTTCCGCCGCCGCAAGAGCTGCCCCTTCTCCGCGAAGGACGCTCCCATGATCGACTATAAGGACGTCCGTCTGCTGCAGGGCTTCGTGTCCGAGCGTGGCAAGATCGTCCCTAGCCGCATCACCGCCGTATCCGCAAAGAAGCAGCGCGAACTCGCCAAGGCGATCAAGCGTGCCCGTCATATCGGGCTGCTTCCGTACATCGTTAAGTAAGGGAGGAACGCCAGATGGACGTCATCCTGCTCGAACGCGTCGAAAAGCTTGGCCAGATCGGTGACGTCGTCACCGTGAAGACCGGTTTCGCCCGCAATTTCCTGCTTCCTCGCAAGAAGGCGCTCCGCGCCAACGCCGCGAACAAGAAACTGTTCGAAGCCAATCGTACCCAGATCGAAGCCGACAACGCGAACCGTCGCGTCAACGCCGAGAAGGAAGCAACGACGCTCGACGACAAGAAGCTGATCCTGATCCGTCAGGCTTCGAACACCGGCCAGCTTTACGGTTCGGTTTCGACCCGTGACGTGGCCGAGGCTCTGGCCGAAGACGGCATCAAGGTCGCCAAGTCGGCGATCGTCCTCGCCCGCCCGATCAAGACGATCGGCGTGCATGAGGTGAAGATCGTCCTTCACGCCGAAGTGACGCGCAACATCACGGTGAACGTCGCACGTTCGCCGGAAGAAGCCGAACTGCAGGCGCAGGGCGTCAACGTCATGGAATCGATGTTCGAACGTGACGAAGCCGGCTTCACCGAGGATTATGATCCCAACGCAGAGCCGGGCGAAATCGCCGCAGAGCTGAGCGAAGATGCAGGCGAGGCGAGCGAAGAGGCGTAAGCTTCTTTCGATTGCTGCCAAAATAGAGGCCGTCCGGAGCGATCCGGGCGGCCTTTTTCTGTTTGGGTGCGGAGCTGACAACTCTCAGCACTCCCGCCCCACTCCGTCATCCCAGCGCACGCTGGGATGACTATCGAGGTGAAGATGAGGGTTTACGCGGTTGCACCGCGTTGCCGATCACGCAGCCTCAGTCGCATACATCTCAACCTCGCGCCCGATCAGGATATCGGCGAGCACCCAATAGGCCTCGCCCCACGCATCGAGCGTCTTCTGATCGACGGCATCGCCCAGCACATCCTTGATCGCCGGCAGCAGCGCGGCGGCGACCGCGGGATAATGTTCGGGCTTCACATGGGTCTGCACATGGCGCGCGGCCATCCGCTCGACCGAAGCCGCGAGCGCGCCTAGATTGTCGATATTCTTCGCATATGCGAGGATCGCGCCGGCAAGCCGCTTCGGCTGCTCGCCCGAAACCTGGGCTGCTTGATCGAACAATGCCTTGATCTCGGGATCGACGAAGAGACGCTCATACATGCGCGTCGTGATGGCCAAGCCATGGCGCTCAATGGCCGGCGCGGTGGATTTCACGATAGCGATGGTTTCGGCTGACAGGCTTCTCGACATAACGACTCCCTTAAAGATGTAATTTATACACATCTAATAAGTAGTCAGATAAGATGCAATTTTGAATATATCTATTGAGACGATTAGAAGCGGTGCATGCGCCTCTCCCGCCACACCGATTACGCGCTGCGCGTGCTGATCCATCTCGCCGCACATGATGGCCGACCGAGCTCGATCGCCCAGATTTCACGGGCTTATGGCATCTCCGAGAATCACCTGATGAAGGTCGTGCATATGCTGGGCCGAGCCGGCTTCATCGTCACCATGCGGGGGCGCGGCGGCGGTATAAGACTGGCGCGGCCGCCCGAGGAGATCGGTGTGGGCGCGGTGGTCCGGCATGGCGAAGCCGGCCTCGATCTCGCCGACTGCCCATCCTGCATCATCGCGCCGGCCTGCGGGCTCAGCGGCGTGCTGGCGGAGGCGATGGCCGCGTTCCTCGCGGTGCTGGACGGCTATAGTATTGCCGATGTGACGATACGGCGCGAAATGCTGGCGCAGTTGCTTGGGATCGCTCCAGCGGACGCGAGCGCGCTACCGGCCTGACGGACCATGGCTACCGCGTCGGCGTCCAACTCCGCCCCAGCCCATGCCCCATCGGCCCATGTCCCGCCCCCAGCCCCGGCGCCGTCAGCAGCGCTGCGCGAACGAAGCCGGCGGCGCGAATGACGGCGTTGGCGAGCGACATGCGCTGCCCCAGTCCGGTCGCGATCCCGCTTGCGAGCGTGCAGCCGGTGCCGTGGTTGTGGCGGGTGTCGATCCGGCTCTTGTTCCATTCGAGCGGCGTGTCGTCCGGGCGATACAGGCGATCGGTGAGCAACGGCCCTTCAGCATGCCCGCCTTTGACCAGCACTGAGCAGCCGTAACGCTCGACCAGAGCCTCGCCCGAACCGCCCAGCGCTTCGAGTTCGGGCAGGTTGGGCGTGACCACCACTGACAACGCCATCAGCCGGGCGAACGCCTCGACGGTCGCGGCGTCCGCAAGCAATGCGCCGCTGGTCGCGATCATCACCGGATCGAAGACGACCGGGATACCAGGAAGTGCTTCGAGGCGATCGGCGACGGCATTTGCCGTTTCGGCCGAGCCGATCATGCCGATCTTGATCGCATCCACGCCGATGTCCGCCGCAACGGCATCGATCTGCGCGAGAACCATCTCGACCGGCACCGGATGAACGCCGCTCACGCCCAGCGTGTTCTGCGCCGTGATCGCGGTGATCGCGGTCATCGCGTGGCCGCCGAGCATCGTCACGGTCTTGATGTCGGCCTGAATGCCGGCGCCGCCGCCCGAATCCGAACCCGCGATGATCAGGATACGGGCAATGCTCACGCGGCTTTGCGCACTGCCTCGCAGATCTGATCGACCATCGTCTCGACGAGCTTCTTGTCCTCGCCCTCGGCCATCACCCGGATGAGCGGTTCGGTGCCCGATTTGCGGATGACGAGCCGGCCGACGCCGCTCAGCTTTTCCTCGGCATCGGCGATCGCGGCCTTGACCTGATCGTCCTTCAGCGGCTCGCCGCCGGCGAAGCGGACATTCTTCAAAAGTTGTGGCAGCGGATCAAAAAGGTGCAGTAACGCACTGGCAGGCTTGCCGCTTTCGACCAGCTCGGCGAGCACCTGAAGTGCTGCGACCAGGCCGTCGCCGGTGGTGCCATGATTGGTCATGATGATGTGGCCGGATTGTTCGCCGCCGACATTATAGCCCTCTGCACGCATCGCCTCGACCACATAACGGTCGCCGACCTGGGTCCTGTGTAGCCTGAGATCGTGGCCGGCGAGGAAGCGTTCGAGGCCGAGGTTCGACATCACCGTCGCGACGATGCCGCCGCCCCTCAGTTCGCCGCGCTTGTGGGTGGCAAGGCCGATCAGCGCCATCAGCTGATCGCCATCGACGATCTTGCTGTTGTTATCGACGACGATCAGCCGGTCGGCGTCGCCATCGAGCGCAATGCCGATATCGGCGCGAACTTCGCGGACCTTGTCCTGCAGCGCCTTCGGATCGGTCGATCCGCATTTGTCGTTGATGTTGATGCCATTGGGCTCGACTCCGATCTCGATGACGTCTGCGCCCAGTTCCCACAGCGCCATTGGCGCGACATTATAGGCAGCGCCATTGGCGCAATCGATCACGATGCGCAGCCCATCGAGGCGCAGGTGCTCCGGAAAGCTCGATTTGACCGCATGGACATAGCGCCCGCGCGCATCCTCGACCCGGCGCGCGCGGCCGATATCGGCGGAAGCGGCGAGTTTCACTGGGCGATCGAGCCGCGCTTCGATCTCCGCCTCGTCATCGTCGGAAAGCTTGAAGCCGTCGGGCCCGAACAGCTTGATGCCGTTGTCGACGAACATGTTATGGCTGGCGGAGATCATCACGCCGAGATCGGCGCGCATCGCCTTGGTCAGCAGCGCCACCGCCGGTGTCGGCATAGGGCCGACGAGCACCACGTCCATGCCGACGCTGGTAAAGCCAGCGACCAACGCCGATTCCATCATATAGCCGGAAAGCCGCGTATCCTTACCGATGACGACGCGATGGCGGTGATCGCCGCGCAGGAAATGCGCGCCGGCCGCCTGCCCCACCCGCATCGCGATTTCGGCGGTCATCGGGGATTCGTTGGTGCGGCCCCGGATGCCGTCAGTGCCGAAATATTTGCGCGTCATTCGTTCAGGTCCCCAACGGAATTTGCCGGTAAATGCGCTTAAATCCGTGACGCCTCAAGTGCGGTAAATGCTGTTTACATCCACCCACGCCGTTGGTCCCGAGCGAAGTCGATGGAGGTTGGCTGGCGGGAACGTGTCTCGATTTCGCTCGACACGAACGGTGAATGGGAATCCTTACCGCTCATAGGCCTTCGGCAGCGCCTTCTCCCTCGGATCCAGATAGCGATCGCGCAACCGCGTCTGCCGGCTGATCATCGGCTGCGCCACCCCATCGATGAACACCGCCACCGGGTTCGACGCGAGTTCGAGCGGGTCGCCGTCCCAGATCACGACATCGGCGCGGCGGCCCGCGCGAAGCGAGCCGATCTCGCCGTCCATGCCGATCGCCGCCGCCGGCTTCGACGTGATCGTGGCGAGCGCCGCGCCCCAGTCGAGCCCGGTCGCGCCGGGGATCCTGGTCAGCGCGACGAGATTGCCGGCATATTGGGTGAGGTGCGATTCATAAGGCCCTTCGGACATGTCGATATTCGACATCGCCGTCACGATCCCCGCCTTCGTCAGCCGCCCGACATTGGACTGCGTCGCCGAAAGCAGCTCGAACTTCTCGGGCAGATCGGTGATCGATGCCGCGATGACGGGCACATTGGCCGCCGCGATCTGCCCGGCGATCCTCCAGCCCTCGGTCGCGCCGACCAGAACGAGCTTGATCTTCGGATATTGCGCCTTGAGCGCGAGCACCGCCTTGATGTCAGCGACCCGCTCCGCATGAACCAGCAACGGCATCGTGCCGCGGATGACGGGGCCCAGCGCCAGCGCATCCTGCCGGGTGATCAGCGCATCCTTGCTGAGTTCGCCCGCCAGCGCCGGATTGGCCGCAGCGGCAAGCGCGGCGTGGAGCAGGACATGCGCCGCCGTGCGGCTTCCCCCGGCATGATCGGCCGAATCCTCGCCAAGCTCGACATATTGGAATGCGCGCGGCCGCGTCACCGGATCGAGATCGGCGCCGAGATCGATCACCGCGCCCTGCCCGGCGAACATCGTATTGCCCGCCGCCGGGATCACGAACACGCGGGTCACGCCGCGCCCGCGTTCGGTGGCGATGCCCTGCCCTTCGCTGTTGATCGCCGGCGATACGTCGATCGCCGCCGAGAAGGGCGACTTGTCCGATGAGGCGTCGTTGGTCTCACCCATGCCATAGCCATCGACGATGCCGAGCGTGCTGACCCCGGCGACGATACCGGGCGACACCCATTTGCCCTGCGCATCGATCGTCCGCGCACCCGCCGGAACGGCAATCCCCGCTCCCGCCGCCGCGATGCGGCCGTCGCGAATGATGACTATGCCATTGGTGATCGGCTGCGACCCATCGCCAATCGCGACCGTCGCGCCGGTGATCGCTATCGTTTCGGCAAATGCCGAGGTCGAGAGCAACGCCGCGATAAGGAGAGCCGCCTTCATTTCACGTCTCCTTCGCCGGGCTGGCCAAGCTCGAAGTCGGACACCGGCCGCAGCTTCGGATTGTTCGCATCATAGAGCAGCGCCCCGTCGATCCACACTCTTTCGGGGCGCGTATAGACGCTGAACGGATTGCCGTTCCACAGCACCACATCGGCCATCTTGCCGGGCTTGAGGCTGCCGGTCTTGTCGGCGATGCCGAGCGCCTTGGCCGGATTGATCGCCAGCCAGGTCCAGGCAAGTTCGTCGCTGATGTTGAATCCGGCGCGGCGACCGGCGGCGAGCGCCTTGGCGACTTCCTGATTCAATCGCTGGATGCCGTTCGCATCGTCCGAATGGATCATCGCGCAAGCGCCCGCATTGGCCAGGATCGCAAGATTCTCCGGAATGCCGTCATAGCTTTCCATCTTGAAGCCATACCAGTCGGCCCAGACCGCGGCGCACACGCCATTGGCCTTGAGAAGGTCGGCGATCTTGTAAGCCTCGACCGCGTGGTGAAACGCGGTGACATGATAGCCGAATTCCTTCGACATATCGATGACATTGGCCATTTCGTCGGCACGATAACAATGGTTGTGGACGAGGATCTCGCCGTTGAGCACGCCCATTAGCGTATCCATGCCGACATCGCGGGTCGGCGCTTCGCCGCCCTTTTCCTCGTACTTGTCCCACTTCCGCTTATACTCGACAGCCTTCATCCAGGTCTGGCGATCGACCGCGATATTGCCCATCCGCGTCGATGGCTCGCGGCCTTTCGATCCATAGACGCGCTTGGGGTTCTCGCCGCATGCCATCTTCAGGCCATAGGGTGCGCCGGGGAATTTCATTCCCTGCGTGGTGCGCGCATAGACATTCTTCAGCGTGATCGATCGGCCGCCGAACAGGTTCGCCGAGCCGGGCAGTATCTGCAGCGTCGTGATCCCGCCATTGGCGAGCGCGCGGCTGAAGCCGGGGTCCTGTGGCCACACGCTATGTTCCGCCCAGACATCGGCGGTCACCGGCCCGGTCGCCTCATTGCCATCGGACAATGCCTTCACGCCGGGCGACGGATAATCGCCCAGATGGCTGTGCACGTCGATTACGCCCGGCGTGACCCACTTGCCCGCGCCATCGATGACAGCCGTGCCGCCGGGGATCGCCAGATCGGCCCCGCCGACCGCCGTCACCTTGCCATCGGCAAGAAGGACGGTGCCGTTCTCGATCCGCCCTCCTTCGCCATCATAGATGGTCGCATGGACGATCGCCGTCGGCACGCCAGGATAGGCACGATAGGTCGACGGGAAGGGATCATGGTTGAAGCCCTTGCCCTTGCCCGGCGCGGGCGCATCCGACGACGCCGTTTTGGCGGGCGCCGATTGCGTGCATCCGCCAAGTGCCAAAACAGGCGCCAGCACGGAAAGCGCGACGACCGCGCCGATCTTATTGAACACCGTGCATCCACTTCTTGATGAGCGGGGAAACGAGGAAGAGCAGCACGCCGATGGAGATCGATACGATGCCGATCGTCTGGAAGACCCCGGCATAGGTTTCGAGGCTGACCTTGAGGTTGGTCACCTGCCCGCCCACCGTCTCGACCGATGCCACCTGCGCGACGACACCCGCCACATATTGCGCGCAGCTGATCGAGAGAAACCACACCCCCATCATCAGCCCGACGACCCGCGCGATCGACAGCTTGGTGATCATCGAGAGTCCGACCGGCGAGATGCACAATTCGGCCATCGAGTGGAGCAGATAGAGCAGCGCCAGCCACCATATCGCGACCTTGAAATCGGGCCCGGCATATTTGGTGCCCCAAACGAGCGCGAGGAAACCCAAGCCGACCCCCGCCAGCGCAATCGCGAACTTGATCGGGATCGACGGCTCGAGCCCGCGCTTGCCGAGCGCGTTCCACATGAGGCTCGTAAGCGGTGCGAGGGTGACGATGAAGAAGGCGTTGAAGAACTGCGTCTGCCCCGCTGACATGCTGAAGCCGCCGCCGACGCTGAGATCGGTGTTGCGATCGGCGAACAAGGTCAGCGACGATCCGGCCTGTTCGAACAGGGTCCAGAACACGACGTTGAATATGATGAGCACGATCGCCGCACACATCATCTGGAGCTCGACCTTGTTGCCCGCCTTGAGCGACCAGAGCGGAATACCGATCACCGAGATCAGGAAGGTCGTGAACAGCGCCTTGCCCATTAGCGGCAGCGCCAGCAGATAGCCGACGATGCCCGCACCTTCGACAGGCGGTGGCGCCGCCATCAGGTTGCGGAACAGGAACCAGGCGACCGGCACCGCGAGCACCGAGCCGACATATATATAGAGCGATCGATCCTTGGTCTGGCCCTCGGGCGGATCGCCATAGCCCGCAAGCTGCGTGCCGCTGAAATGGATCAGCGCCCAGCTCAGCATCATGCCGATCGCGGCAAGGCCGAAGCCTGCCCACCAGCCGGCAGCCACGGCGAGAAACGGACAGAGGATTTGTGAGAAGAGCGAACCGAGGTTGATGCCCATGTAGAAGATGGTGAAGCCGGCATCGCGTCGTCGGTCGCCGACCGCGTAGAGCGTGCCGACCATCGTCGAAATGTTGGGCTTGAAGAAACCGTTGCCGACGCAGACCATCGAAAGGGCTATGAGAAGAATGGCTGTATAGAGATCGCTGCGCTCGGCGTCGGCCTTGAAGCCACCCTTGGCGACGGTGCGCGCGATCGCGCCATCGGGGGCCATCAGCTGGACACTGCCATCATCCAGCCCCTTGATCGCGAGCTGGTGGCCATTGTCGACCACATATTGCGCGTCGTTCTTGCCGACGACGACCTCGTAACGCGTGCCCTCGATCGTGGCATAGGGCTTGGCAGTCGGGCCGCCGAAGCAGAGCAGCAGATAGCCGAGCGACATCAGGATCGCGCCGAACTTCACCGATTTCTTGGAGCCGAGATAGCGATCGGCCATGAGCCCGCCGATCAGCGGGGTCAGATAGACCAGCGCGGTGAAGCCGCCATAGATGCCGTTGGTCATCTGATCGTTGAACAGGAAATGCTTGGAGAGGTAGAGTGCGAGCAGCGCGCGCATTCCGTAAAAGCCGAAGCGCTCCATCGCCTCGGTCGTGAACAGCCGCGCGAGCTGCTTCGGATGCCCGAACCATGTCGCTTCGCTGGTCAGATCGACATGGCTGATGTCAGGCTCACGCGGACTGTCCGCGGTCGGTGTGTCGACCAATGCAATACTCCCTGTTCGTGCGCGGTTGGACGGCACGTCGTTGGCGCGGAGATTAGCGGCGAATGGCGCGCTGTGAAGCCGTTGTTTGAAGGATGTCCGGCGGGCTCCGAACATCTGAAATATCTGTTCGTAACTGGCGTAAATATCGTAATATTATGCGCTCACTGGCACTATCGGCGATACGCCCATCGTCGTCATCCCTGCACAGGCGCATAGGCGATGACTTTGGCTCCCTCTCCCCAGCGGGGAGAGGGTTGGGGTGAGGGGGAGCGAGGCAAAGCCGAGCGTAACGGGCACGTTGTGATAAAAATCGGCCGTGGAAACCCTCACCCAACCCTCTCCCGGAGGGAGAGGGCTTTTAAGTCAGCACCTACGCGCGGCTGCATCGGAACGATTGGCGGCTCGTGCCTGCGCTGATAGGGACGGCGCATGTTCAACGACCTCTCCTCCCCTCTTTCGCTTCTCGCCTCGCGCCGGTCGGGCAAGCCCCGCGACATGATCGCGCCCGGCCCCGATGGGGCGCAGCTGCGCCAGATCCTCGAACGCGCGATGCGTGTTCCCGATCATGGCAAGCTGTTCCCCTGGCGCTTCGTGGTGATCGAAAATCGCGATGCTTTCTCCGATCTGTTGCAGCAGGCCTATCGCGCCGAAAAGCCCGATGCGGGCCGGATCGAACTCGAATCGATGGACCAGTTTGCACGACAGGCGCCGGCGCTGGTCGCCGTGTTGTCGACACCAGCCCACGCCAGCAAGATCCCGTTGTGGGAGCAGGAACTATCGGCAGGCGCGGTGTGCATGAACATGCTGGTGGCGGCGCATGCGAGCGGCTTCGTCGGAAGCTGGCTGACGGGCTGGCCCAGCTACAACGCCAGCGTGATCGAGGCGCTCGGGGGTGCCCCGCACGATCGGATCGCAGGATATATGTTTTTCGGAACGCCGTCGCGCGCGCTCGAAGAGCGGCCCCGCCCGACCTATGAAGCTATCGTTTCCACGTGGAAAGGTTGATTAGGATTGACGCGCGGTGCTGTATTAGGACAGTGTGACGCCATGAGCCAGTCCACCAGCCAGGATCGCCCCGTCTATCTCCGCCTGCGCGACGTGATCGCGGATTCGATCCTCGACGGGACCTATGGCGATGGCGATGCCCTGCCGTCGGTGCGCGCGTTCGCCGCGCAGCACGGCGCCAATCCGTTGACGGCTGCGAAGGCATATCAGGGCTTTCAGGACGATGGCCTCGTCGCCGTGAAGCGCGGCGTCGGCATGTTCGTCGCCGATGGCGCAACCGCCCGTCTGCGCCGCGACGCGCGCGATGCGTTCCTGACAAGCGAATGGCCGCGCGTGGTCCGCCAGATGCGCCGGCTGCAGATCGACCCCGCCGAACTGATTGAGCGCGTCGACGGCTGACCCGAACAAAAGTCCCCATCTGCGTGCTCCTGCGCACGCAGGAGCCCAGTCGTCACCACACGCCGCCTCGGTTCTAGCGGGAACCAACGGCAACCGTTCGTCCCGAGCGAAGTCGAGGGATGTCGGTATGCGCAACAACTATGACGTGCCGGTCACGCTCTCCATAGCTTGCACCGCGTCGTCCCGCGCGATAGCGCGCACCCGTGACCATCACCCGCATAATTCCCGCCGACGCTGACGGCATCGCGCAGGCCGCCGCTGCGATCCTGCGCGGCGATCCGGTCGCGGTGCCGACCGAAACGGTCTACGGCCTCGCGGGTGACGCGACATCGGGCGCGGCGGTGGCGGCGATCTATGCCGCCAAGGGCCGGCCGAGCTTCAACCCGCTGATCGTGCATGTCTCCGATATGGCGATGGCGGAAACGGTCGCGGTCTTCAGCGCAGAGGCGCGCGAACTCGCGGCGCATTTCTGGCCGGGGCCGCTCACGCTTGTCCTGCCGCTCACGAGAGGCGCGCCGGTCGCAAGCCTCGTCACGGCGGGATTGCCCACCGTCGCAGTCCGCATGCCGTCGCATCCCGTGATGCAGGCCTTGATCGCCGCGGCCGGCCGCCCCCTCGCCGCCCCGTCGGCCAATGCCAGCGGATCGATCAGCGCGACCCGCGCCGATCATGTCGCCGCGTCGCTGGCGGGACGGATCTCGCTGATCCTCGACAGTGGGCCGACTAAGATCGGGCTGGAGTCCACGATCGTTGCTTTGGAGGATGATCGGCTGCGGCTGTTGCGGCCGGGGCCGGTGACGGTGGAGATGCTGGCGGCGGTTGCCGGGCTGCCGGTCGATACCGCAAAAGATGGGACGATCGAGGCGCCGGGTCAGTTGGCGAGCCACTATGCGCCGGGCAAGCCGGTACGGCTCAATGCTGTCGCTGCTGGCGATGACGAATATCTGCTTGGGTTCGGGGACATCGCCGGCGATATATCACTCTCCGCCTCGGGCAATCTCGAAGAGGCAGCGGCGCGGTTATTCGATCTGCTGCATATCGCCGACGCAAGCGCCGCCGCTGCCATCGCCGTCGCGCCGATCCCCGAACAGGCGCTCGGCATCGCAATCAACGACCGGCTTCAGCGCGCCGCCGCCCCGCGCTACCCCCGCCAAAAAGCCCATCCCCTTTAGGGGAGGGGTTGGGGTGGGGCGTTTCCGCACACACCCAAAGTCGGATTCGCGAGCAGGCCCCACCCAACCCCTCCCCTGAAGGAGGAGGGGCTAAACATCGCGCAACTAAACCGTCACACCCGCCTTCAACCGCTCCGCATAGCTCTTGCGAAACTTCGCCAGCTTCGGCGCCACCACGGCGACGCAATAGCCATTGCCCGCCCCTTCCCGCGCGAAATAGCCCTGATGATGATCCTCGGCGACATACCAGGGCGCATCGCCCTCGATCTTCGTCATGATCTTCTGCCCCCACTCCGTCTGCGCCCGGCCGATCGCGACCCTCGCCTCGGCCGCCTGCTCTGGCGAGTGCGGAAAGATCGCCGAGCGATACTGGCTGCCGATATCGATTCCCTGCCGGTTGAGCTGCGTCGGATCATGGATGTGAAAGAAGATGTCGAGGATATCGGCATAGCTGATCACCTCCGGATCGAAGCTGATCCTGATCGCCTCGGCGTGCCCGGTAACCCCCGTCGCACACCGCCTCGTAGGTCGGGTTGGCAACATGGCCGCCGATATACCCGCTCCCGACCGAACCGACCCCGATCACATCGTCATACACTGCCTCGATGCACCAGAAGCAGCCACCTGCGAGCGTTGCGATTTCGTGAGTCATCAAGCCTCCGTTCGACGCCCAAGAAAGAGTTCGGGACGCGTATACAATGTACGGAAGGCGCCACCTTCTCCAACCGTCATCCCAGCGCAGGCTGGGATCCATGTCTCTCCAAAATACAGATGCCATCGCATGTGACGACGGACGTGGACCCCAGCCTGCGCTGGGGTGACGGCAGATGAAATCGACGAGAAAAATGCCAGAGGGTCTGTAAGCCGGGTTCTGTCCACCGGCCCCAGATCGCTCTGCTGCCGGATGGGCGATCATTCCTCTACGGCGGCGCTTGCGCGCAACCTCCAGCAATCTACCCGGACGACTGGGCGGAGTAGCCCATGCGCCGTCCCTATTCGATCTTGCTCCAGGTGGGGTTTACCATGCCGTTCCCGTTGCCGGGACCGCGGTGCGCTCTTACCGCACCCTTTCGACCTTGCCCGGATACGCGCTTGCGCGCGCACCGCCGGGTAGTTTGCTTTCTGTGGCACTGTCCCTGGGGTCGCCCCCGCCGGGCGTTACCCGGCACCTTCACTCCTTGGAGCCCGGACTTTCCTCCCCGGAAGCCATAAAGCTTCCGCGGCGATCGCCCGACCCTCTGGCGCGCCGGCTGTTACGCGCTGGCGCGAGGTTCGGCAAGGACGTTCATGCGGTGGTTTTGTTGGAATGGATGCGCTATACGCTGTGGTACGCAGGCACGCTGATCGAGGCTGAAACGCAAAAAGCGCCGTTTATTGTTAAATTTTAAAACTTAATCCTTATTTTCAAGATAGTTAACATACTATCTTTTGTATTAGAATTAAGAAAAACGGGGCAAAATCAGCGCGAAATCGCGTTTTCCCGGTCCAAAAGCAGGCTTAACAGTATCGCGCGGCACTCCCCATCGGCAATCCCGTCGAGCGTTTCGGGGCGGAAGCGGCGCTGGAAAGCGGTGACGGCGGCAGGGCCATCGGCAACATCATAGCCGAAGCGATTGAGCGCAAGCAGGAAGCCGCCCGGCGTCCAGTGCGGATCGGCAAGATGCTTGCGCGGGCGCGGCAGCGCGAGGCCGAGCTTCGCGAGCATCTCCCAATCAAAGAGTTCGCCGGGATCGTCCTTGCGCGCCGGGGCGATGTCGGAATGGCCGACGACGTTGATCGGCTCGATATTGTAGCGCTTGGCGATATCCGCGACGAGCCAGACCACCGCCTCCATCTGCGGGCGCGGAAACGGTCGATAGCCGAATTCATGGCCGGGATTGACGATCTCGATGCCGACGCTCGCCGAATTGACGTCGTTGCATTCGCGCCAGTGCGACTTGCCGGCGTGCCAGGCGCGCAGCTCCTCGGGGACGAGGCGGACGATCTGGCCGTCCTCGGCGACGACATAATGGCTGGATACCTTGGCTTCGGGATCGCAGAGCCGGGCGATCGCGGACGCCGCATCCTGCATGCCGGTATAATGGAGCACGATCATCGAGATCGGTAGCAGGCGCTCATTGTGGTTGGGCGACGGGGTCTCGATGATCTCGGGCATGAAGCTGGTTTAACGCTAGCTTCGCGCGGGATGCAACGCCCCGTCAGGCAGCGTTCGTTATCCGGCCGCTCCCGCGATCATGGCCAGCCGGCCGATAGACCGACGGCAGCGCTGAATCGATCACGAAGCGATCCGAAACGCCGGTCGCCGTCTCGCCCGCGCCGAGCATCAGCATCCCTTCGCCATCGATCGCCGAGGAAAGCCGCTGGAGCAGTTCACCGCGCCGGTCGGGCGCGAAATAGAGGAGGGCGTTGCGGCAAAGGATGAGATCGAACTTGCCACCGGCGGGCGGCGGACCGACGAGATTGTGACGGGCGAAGGTGATGCGCTTGCCGATCGCCGGCTTGGCGCGCCAGCCCTGATCGAGCACGGGATCGAAATGGTCGAGCAGCCGGCGGATCGCGAGCCCGCGCTGCACTTCGAACTGCGAATAGAGGCCATCGCGAGCGCGATTGATCGCGGAGCGGGAGATGTCGGTGCCGAGGATTTCGATGTCCCATCCCGCCCAGCGTTCGCCCTGTTCCTCGAACAACATCGCTAGCGAATAGGCCTCCTGCCCCGTCGAACAGGCGGCGGACCAGATGCGCAGCTTCCTGCGATCGGCCCGCTGGCGGGCGAGACGCGGCAGCACATCGTCGGCGATCTGCGCAAAGGCCCCGGTGTCGCGAAAGAAGCTGGTCTCGTTATTGAGCAGCGCATCAACGACATCGGTGGTTAGATCGCGTTCGCTGGCGCGTTGTATGCGATTGGCGAGCAGCTCGATCGTGTCGATATTGCGCGCCTTGCAGAACGGCGTCAGCGTGGTTTCGATCCGCCAGATGCGGTCTTCGGATAGTATCTGGCCCGTCGCATCCTCAAACAGGCGGGCTATGATCGACGATACCCAGTGATCAACCTGCATCAGGCGACGCCGGCGCGCATGCAGATCCGCCGTGCTAGATTTTCCGGTGACATCACCGCCGAGGTCAGCCCTGCCTGCGCGACCGAGCCGGGCATGCCCCAGACGACCGAGGTTGCGGCATCCTGCGCCAGGATATCCGCGCCGGCCTTGACCATCACTTCGGCGCCGATCGTGCCGTCGCGGCCCATGCCGGTCAGAACGACGCCGACACCTTCGGGGCCATAGACTTCGGCCATCGCCTCGAACATCGGATCGACCGACGGCATGCACCGGGTCGGCGCGATCGAGGCGTCCAGTTTGACCCGGACATGATTGCCTGCGCGGGTCAGGCGGATATGGCCTTCTCCGGGCGCGACAAGCATCTGGCCCGGCACCAGCGGCGCACCATCGGTCGCAACTGCGGTCGGCCGCCCGGCAATGTCCCGCAATTGCGCCGCGAAGTAGATCATGAAGGGCGGCGGCAGATGCTGGGTAATCAGGATCGGCGCGGTGAAACGCGGCGGCAATCCGCGCAGAAACGCCGACAAGGCATGGAGACCGCCGGTCGACGCGCCGATGGCGAGGCAGGAAATCCGGCCAGTAACGGGCGGGCGAAGCGCCACGATCTGCTGGTTGGTGTCACCCGACTTGGCGATCCCGGCAGCGCTCTCCTCCGAGACGTCGGCGGGCGGCGCAGCATGGCCGACGCGATAGAGCGCTTCCACGAATTTGCCGGCGAACTCGCCGGCGAAATTGCCGGCGGTGGGCTTGAGCAGCGTATCGGCTGCACCGAGCGTCAGCGCCCGCACCGTCGCGGTCGCCCCGGCTTCCGCCGACGATGACACGATCAGTACGCGCGCGCCGCGGCTGGCGGCGAGGATTTCGGGGAGCGCGGTCAGCCCGTCCTTGCCGGGCATTTCGACGTCGAGGACGACGATATCGGTATGGTGGGTGGCGAGGAAGCTGATCGCCTGATCTGCAGTGGGAAGCGCACCCGCAATCTCGAACGAAGGATTGCCTTCGAGTAGCCGCGCGAGGACCGTCCGCGCCACTAGCGAGTCATCGACCAGCAGCACGCGGATCGGCCGGCGGTGGGCGCTATGGCCTCCGCTTCGCCGCGCGTACTCCGCGCCCATCGATGCCCCCCCCTGGTTCACGGATCAGGCGACGCCGACGAGCTGCAGCTTGCTTTCGAGCGTTTCGCGATCGAACGGCTTCATCATATATTCATCGGCGCCGGCCTCGATTGCCGCACGGATATGGGCGACGTCGTTCTCGGTGGTGCAGAACACCACCTTGGGCCGGTTCGGGAAATCGGACTGACCGAGCGAGCGGAGGAACTCCATGCCGCTCATGACCGGCATGTTCCAGTCGAGCAGAATCACATCGGGGAGTGTCGCCGACTGGCAGCGATCGAGCGCTTCGCGCCCATCACCCGCCTCTTCAACTTGGAAATGCAGCGATTCCAATATGTGGCGCGCGACTTTGCGGATCACCTTGGAGTCATCGACGACGAGGCAGGTCTTCATCAGAATCTCGTTTTTCAGAGGATTACGAGGGTGATATTAACTGCCACATGTGAGTGACGCGTTAACGCGGGCGTCCGTAGAGCTACGCTGCCAATGCCTGCGGCCCTGCCACCAGCGCATGGACGTCGATCAGGAGCAGCGGTGCGCCCTGATGATCCAGAACGCCGTGGGTGCATGCTGTCCAGCCGGGGCTGAGCAAGGCACGCGGCGCGACGGCAGCGCCCTCGATCGCGACGACATCGTCGACATTATCGACCAGCAGCCCATAGAGATGGCTGTCGACGGTGACGATCACCGCTTGCATTTCCGCTTCTTTCACGCGCGATCCCTCGCCCAGCGCGGCCAGCGTATCGATGACGGTGAGCACGCGGCTGCGCAGGGCGAACAGACCGAAGACATGCGGCGGTGCGCACGGCACCGGCGCGACGTCATCGATCTCGACGACCGATTCGACATAGGAGGCCGGCAATGCCGCACGCTGCCCGGCGATATCGACGATCAGATAGAGATCCTGCATTATCGGGCACTCCGCTTGGTCCAGTGGCGACGCAACTCGGCAGACAGCCCCTCGCGATCATATCGCCACAGGCTGTCGGGCGTGTCGCCCATATTGTCGGGGGTGGCGCGCAGCCGCACGATGGCGCCGTCGCGCGAAAGGCCGTCGCGGGGTTCGACCACGCCATTTTCCGATATGATCACCACATCGGCGAGATCGGCCTGATCGCTGCCCGTGTAGACGACGGTATAGCCCGCGCCTTCGACCAGCGGCGCAAGCACCTGACGCGTCCAGGGGTCGTCGTCCGACAACAGGCAATATGGCCTTGCTTCGCCGGCCAGATCGGAACCGAGCCCCTGCGAGAACAGCCAGAAGGCATCGAGAAATTCGACCGGTCGATCCTCGACCAGCATGACGCCGGCGATCGGCCCGGCCACTTCACAGCGCTGCAAGGCGATCTCGATCGATACGATGTCGATGACCGCGTCAATCGCGTAGGCCAGTTCCTGATTGCCGTCATGCATCCGCAATACGCGGACCTTTTCCTCCACGATCGCCACCCCGCACGATATCAGCGGGATCAGGCGTCCGTCGATGTTGAGCCGCGCCTTGCCGGCGGTCGTGCTGATCAGCGAAGTATGGCAATCCTCGATCCGCTCGACCAGGCCGAGCGGAATGCCGCGCGCCACACCGTCCAGATCGCGGAACAGCAATACCGGCGCCGCCTCGCCCTGAACTTCTTCTTCGATCGCTTCGGCGACTTCGTTCGGATTGGGCTGTTCGCGCTGAACCCCGGCCCGTTCGGCGATGCCGGCGACGTCGAGGAGGAGCATCGGGCGGCTGTTATCGGGCAGCGTGGTCCCACCGTAGACGCCGCACGCCATGACCACCGGCGCGGCGGGCTTGACCACCAGTTCCTCATGATCGTGTACGGCTTCGACGGCCAGCGCATAGCGATTGCCGCCCGAGAGTTTGACGACGACGAGCGTCGATTGAACCATACCGTTGTCGGTGAGCCCGATCACGTCGCACAGCGACACGACCGGAAGCCGTGCGCCGCGGATGAAGACGATCGGCGCACCGCCGAGCGATGCCATCCGCACCGCATCGCCACCGATCCGGACGATCTCTTCGATCGCCGAACGCGGTATCGCGAAATGTTGCCCGCCGCTGCTGATCGTCAGTGCCGGAATGATCGTGAGCGTCAGCGGCACGCGCATCGTGAGACGCAGTCCCTGCCCGACCTTGCTGTCGATATCGACCAGGCCGCCGATCCGTTCGACATTCGCGCGCACCACATCCATGCCGACGCCGCGCCCGGATATGGCGGTTACCTTGTTCGCGGTGGACAAGCCCGGCTCGAAGATGAGCGCAAGCTTGCTGTCCCAGTTCATGGTGGCCGCGCGATCCTCTGCGATCAGCCCGACCGCGACCGCCTTCTTGACCAGGCGGTTGGCATCGATGCCACGGCCGTCGTCGATCACTTCGATCAGGATCTGGTTGCCGACCTGGCGCGCCGCGACATGCAGGCGGCCCGCGAGCGGCTTGCCCGCAATGATCCGCTCTTCGGGCGGCTCGATGCCATGATCGATCGCATTGCGGACGATATGGGTCAGCGGATCCCGAATCATCTCGATCATTTCGCGATCGAGCTCTACGTCGCCACCATCAATCTCCAGGGTGACCTGCTTGCCGAGTTCAGCGGAGATATCGCGAACCATGCGCGGCAGCGCGGTGAACAGATGTTCGACCCGCGCCATGCGCGTCCGGGTGATCGCATCGCGCATCTCCGCGATGCACAGCGAAAGCCGTTCGAATGCAACCTCGGTCGGCGACTCGGCGCCGCTGTGGCGCAGGCGGCGGGCAAGCTCGTTGCGCGCCAGCACCATATCGGAGACGCCCGCCATCATGCGGTCGAGAAGATCCACGGGCAGGCGGATGGTCCGCGAGACGGCGCGCGATGCTGTGCCGACGGCCGGGGGGGCGCCTGCACTCGCCGCGATAATAGCCGGCGCGACGATCGGCGCAGACTGCGTAGTGAAGTCGGCAAGAGCCGCCTCGACTGCAGCGGCAAGGTCATCATCCTCTTCAGCGTCAGGCGCTACGGGCTCGTCCTGCTCCTGAAGCGCAGCAATCAGTATATGATCGTCGGCGTCCGGCAGCGGCTGCCCCGACTCGATCGCATCGGTAAGTTCGGCGATTCGATCGATCACGCCCAGAACAGCGTTGACCAGCTTCGCATCCGGGCGGCGGCGCTCGGCGCGAACGTCGGCAAGGACGTCCTCCGCAGCGTGGCTGAGTCTTTCCAGACGCGGAAGATCGAGGAAGCCGCAGCTTCCCTTCACCGTGTGGACAAAGCGGAAGATCGAATCGAGCCGTGTGCGATCGTCGGGCGCGGCTTCCCACGCGACAATCTCACCGGCCAGAGCCTCAAGCGTGTCCCGGGTTTCTGCGATAAAATCGCCGAGCAGATCGTCCATCAAATTCTTCCCGATCGAAGTGTCGGGTCGGTGATGGCAGTTCGTAGTAAAGAAGCGGTTAAGTCCGCTGCGGGCTCGGCTTTTATTCTGGCAGCGTGGCACCGAACATCAGCACGCCCTCTTCGGGCTGGGACACCTGGACGTTGCCACCATGTTCGCTGACCAGGAGGTGCACAAGCCAGGACGCTGCGGCGCGCGGCGAGATGAAATCGGGATCAGCCTCCCCAAGCAACGCGTTGCGCAATTCGGGATCGAGAATCAGGCGCGGCCCCTCCGCTCTGATCACGATCTCGCCACCCTCGGCTCCGACATCGAGCTGGCCGCCGCGGACCAGCGCGTCGCCTGCGATCAGCGCGAGATTGAGCAGGACCTTGATCGCGATCTTCGGCAGCGCCGGCGCATCGACCATCCAGCCCAGCCTCACCCGGCCTTCGGGTCCATATAGCCCTTCGAGCGCGCCTTGCGCCTCGCGCGTGTCGACAAGGTCGCCAAAGCCGCCCGCCGCACCGAAGGCTAGCCGGAAGAATTTAAGCTTGTTCGCCGAAGCGCGCGCGCTTTCCGCAAGCAACTCCATGCAGCGGGCGCGCATTTCCGGATCGGTCTCGTCGGCGAGAAGCTCGATACCGTTGTTGAGCGCGCCGACCGGTGACAGAAGATCATGGCACAGGCGCGAGCAGAGCAGGCTGGCAAACTCGGCCGCGCGGTTGACCATCTAAAACACCCCTAATAAAGCAATTGAGCGCGCCTTTTGGCAAGCGACCGCGACTTGCGCAAGCGATGCCGGACTAGTCAACTGTAAGAAACGCGACCGGCTCGAAGCCTACGCTGCCCGATGGCTCGCGGATGGCAAGCCAGCATCCGATATCTCTATCGCCCAATATCACCCACAGGCTTCCCGGTTCGGCGGCTGCGGCGTCGCGCAACGATGGTCGCGCCGGCCCACGCGGGTGCGAATGATAATGACCCAGCACCGACGGGCCGCCGTTGCGCGCGGCACGATGCGCGGCGATCAGCGCGCGCGGGTCGATCTCGAAACTATCGGCGGGATCGGTGGCGACATTGTCGCAAGGGTATAAGTTCTCAACGATATCGCCCGGCCCCAGCAGCAGCCCGCACACCTCCAAATTCGGGCTCGCGCCTGCAATAGCGCGCATTTCCTCGATCAAAGCCCTTGATATCGTCAGCCGCATCGCCACATCGCTAAACGATGGCCGGGGGGAAATCGACCTTACATGCGATCGTGCCGGCCGATGCCGAAGGGTGGAGGCTCGACCGCGCGCTTGCGGCCGCACTGCCGACCATGTCGCGCGAGCGATTGAAGGCGCTGATATCTTCCGGACAGGTGGCGGGGCTCGATGGAACGCTGTTCCGCGATCCCGCGAGCAAGGTGCCGCCCGGATCGAAATTCGACGTCACCGTGCCCGATCCGAAACCCGCGCATAACGAAGCCCAGGATATCCCGCTCGTCATCGCCTATGAGGACGATCATCTGATCGTGATCGACAAACCGGCGGGCTTGGTGGTCCACCCCGCCGCCGGCAATTTCGACGGAACCCTGGTCAACGCGCTGCTCCACCACTGCCGCGGTTCGCTCTCGGGGATCGGCGGCGTTGAGCGGCCGGGGATCGTGCATCGCATCGACAAGGACACGTCGGGTCTGATGGTCGCGGCAAAGACCGATCGGGCGCATGTCGCGCTGGCATCACAGTTCGCCAAGCACAGCATCGACCGTCGCTATCGCGCGATCGTCGCAGGGCTGCCCAACCCAGCGAAGGGCACCGTCGATAAGCCGCTGGGAAGATCGAGCGCCAACCGGAAGAAAATCGCGATCGTGGAGGAAGGCCATGGCAAGCGCGCGGTTACGCACTATTTTACGATAGAGATGCTCAACCGGGCAGCGTTGGTCGAATGTCGGCTGGAAACCGGGCGAACGCATCAGGTGCGCGTCCACATGGCCTCGCTCAATCACCCGCTGCTTGGCGATCCCGTTTATGGTAGAGTGCGCACGGAACACCGCGAGCTGCTGAACCGTTTGGATTTCAAGCGTCAGGCGCTGCATGCTGTCACTTTGGGGTTCATCCACCCCATCACAAACGAATCTTTACGGTTCGATAGTGAAATTCCGCAAGATATGCAGCTATTGTTCAGCAATTTGCGTATATAGATGTTACAGAACGGTACGGGGTGATTCCCACGACTCGATTCAAGGTTCTTATGCCCCTATTGTCGGGGTTCGAAGGGAGAATGATCATGGCAAGCGGCAAGAGCGTCCCAGCGACGATTCCCGCACTCGGCGGCGAGCAGAGTCTCAACCGCTATCTGGCCGAGATCCGCAAATTCCCGCTGCTGAAGCCGGAAGAAGAATATATGCTCGCCAAGCGCTTTGCGGAGCATGGCGACGCGGAGGCGGCCGAAAAGCTGGTAACCTCGCATCTGCGCCTCGTGGCAAAGATCGCGATGGGCTATCGCGGCTACGGCCTGCCCGCGTCCGAGCTGATCTCCGAAGGCAATATCGGCCTGATGCAGGGCGTGAAGAAATTCGAGCCCGATCGCGGCTTCCGACTTGCGACCTACGCAATGTGGTGGATCAAGGCATCGATCCAGGAATATATCCTGCGTTCGTGGAGCCTGGTGAAGATGGGCACGACCGCCGCCCAGAAGAAGCTGTTCTTCAACTTGCGCCGGATGAAGTCGAAGCTCGACGCGTTCGAGGACGGCGATCTGAAGCCCGAGCATCTGCGCAAGATCGCGACCGATCTCGGCGTGTCCGAAGAAGACGTCACGAACATGAACCGTCGCATGTCGATGGGCGGCGATGCGTCGCTCAACATTTCGATGCGCGAAGACGGCGATGGCGAGTGGCAGGATTTGTTGCAGGACAATGGCCCGTTGCAGGACCAGCTTGTCGCGGAGGCCGAAGAAAAGGGTCTGCGCCACAACATGCTCAACGAGGCACTCGCCGCGCTGAACGATCGCGAGAAGCATATCCTGGTTGAACGGCGCCTGGTCGACGAGCCAAAGACGCTGGAGGAGCTGAGCCAGGTCTATGGTGTGAGCCGCGAGCGCGTACGCCAGATCGAGGTGCGTGCGTTCGACAAGCTGCAGAAGGCGATGATGCGGATCGCCGGCGAGAAGCGGCTTCTGCCCGCGATGTGACACAAAGGGCGTCGGGGAAATCTCCCCGGCGCCCTGCTTTTCAACCCCCGGAACACCGCCCGATAATCAGCGTTTTCATTTTTTGGAAACAGCCTATTCTGCTTTCCGCAGGCCCACCCCGAAAGGCTCTTGTGCAGCGCAGCAAAGCGTTGCACCTTGACCCTCGCGAAGGATAACCGACGGAGCAATATGGCTGGGGGAAACGCATTTGACGAAATCCGGGGTAACCCCGGTGATCCGGCAGGGCGGCCGGAGTTCGCAGGACTTTCAGAGTGGATAGCCTCCACGCCGCCTGCCGAGCTTGACCGGCGGCAAAAGGCGGCCGAAGCGGCCTTCCGCCAGCTCGGCATCACCTTCGCGGTTTATGGCGAAGAGGAAGCGGCCGAACGCATCATCCCGTTTGATATCGTGCCCCGGGTCTTCACTGCGCGTGAATGGACCAATCTTTCGGCAGGGCTCGTGCAGCGGGTCGAGGCGATCAACGCTTTCCTCGCCGACATTTATGGCGACCGCAAGATCCTGAAGGACAAGGTCGTTCCTGAGGAACTCATCCTTGGCAATTCCCAATTCCGCCCGATGCTGGCCGGCGCCCGGCCGCCGCATGGCATTTTCGCGCATATCTGCGGTATCGATCTGGTCCGTACCGGCCCCGATGATTTCTGGGTGCTGGAAGACAATGCGCGCACGCCATCGGGCGTATCCTACATGCTCGAAAACCGCGAAGCCATGCTGCGGCTGTGCCCCGAGCTGTTCGAAAAATTCAACGTCCGTCCGATCGACAGCTATCCGGATTCGCTGCTCGAAACGCTGCAATCGGTATCGCCGCGCTCGCAGGGCGCTGGTGCCGTTTGCGTCGTGCTCACACCGGGCCATTTTAACTCGGCCTTTTACGAGCATAGTTTCCTCGCGGATTCGATGGGGATCGAGCTGGTCGAGGCCGCCGATCTCGAGGTCGATGACGACAAGGTCTGGATGCGGACGATCGAGGGTCGCGTCCAGGTCGACGTGATCTACCGCCGAATCGACGACGATTATATCGATCCGCTGGTATTCAAGCCGGATTCACTGCTCGGCGTGCCGGGGCTGATCGCCGCCTATATGGCGGGCAATGTCGCGCTGGTGAATGCGCCGGGCACCGGCATCGCCGATGACAAGGCGATCTACAGCTATATGCCGGAGATCGTGAAATATTATTCGGGCGGGGATGCTAAGCTGCCCAATGTCGAGACCTATCGCTGCCGTGAGCCGCAGGCGCTTCAATATACGCTCGACAATCTCGAGAAGCTGGTCGTGAAGCTGGTCGATGGATCGGGCGGCTACGGGATGCTCGTCGGACCTACTGCAAGCAAAGCGCAGATCGAGGAATTCCGACTGGCACTGAAGGCGGAGCCGCAGCGCTATATCGCGCAGCCGACGCTTGCGCTGTCGACCGTACCGACCCTGACCGAAAAGGGCGTCGCGCCCCGCCATGTCGATTTCCGGCCATTCGTGCTGTCCGGCGCCAAGGGCGTGACGATTACGCCGGGCGGACTGACCCGCGTCGCGCTGCTCGAAGGATCGCTCGTGGTCAATTCGAGCCAGGGCGGCGGCACCAAGGACAGTCTCATCCTCGCCGACTCCACAGCGACGGAGGGCCGCTGATATGCTCTCACGGACCGCAAGCTCGCTTTACTGGATCGGCCGCTATGTCGAACGCGCCGAGTTCACCGCCCGCCTGATCGAAGCAACGATCCGCCTCGATTCGCTTTCACCTCGCCCCGCCGGCCAGGGCGCATGGGACAGCGCGCTGCTCGTTGCCGCCGCGGACTATGATTTCGCGCTGACCGGCGAGAGCCGTTCGCCGCTCAATATCAGCCGCTATCTCACCTTATCGTCGGGCAACGCCAATTCGATCCGGTCATGCCTCGATTCCGCACGTAGCAACGCCAAATCGGTACGGACTGCGCTCAGTCGCGACGCCTGGGAAGCGATCAACCGCGCCTGGCTCGGCCTGCGCGGCCGCGCGACGACAGGCGGAAATCAGACGACTCTTACAATCGTCGATTCGATCCGCGCCGAAACGCGCGGTTTCGAGGGTGCGCTGCACCGTATGTTGCGTAATGAGGCCTATAGCTTCATCGGCCTGGGTGCGGCGATGGAGCGTGCCGACAACACGGCGCGGCTGATCGATGTAAAATATCACCTGCTGCTGCCAGAAGGCGAGAAGGTCGGCGGCACGCTCGATCGTGATCAATGGACGACGATCCTCCACACCGTGTCTGCGGTGACGGCATATCGCTGGCTGTACAGCGAGGGCCTCAAGCCTTGGCTGGTTGCCGAACTTCTGTGCCTGAAGGGCGAGTTGCCACGATCGCTGATCGCCTCGTCGGAGGAAGCGGTGATGCATCTGAGCGCAATCGGCAAGCGAACCGGGTTGCAGGGTGAAGCTGATCGGCTCGCGCGGTTACGCCACAGCAGCCTTGAGCGGACGTCGATCGACACGATCTTCGCGCAGGGGTTGCATGAGTGGCTGACGGCCTTCATCTACGAAAATACCCGCATCCACTCGGCGATCGGGCAGCAATTCCGATTCGGCTGATATGCGCCTCCTGATTGAACACACGACAGAATATCGCTTCACCGAGCCACAGGCCCGAGTTGTTCAGATGCTGCGCCTGACTCCCGACAGTCATATCGGGCAGAATATCGTGCGGTGGCGGATCGATGTCGATTGCGATGCGCGGCTGAAGCATTCGCGCGATGGCTTCGGCAACATCATATCGATGCTCTATCTGCAGGGGCCGGTCGAGCGGATCGGGCTGAGTGTTTCCGGCGAGGTGCTGACGGAAGATCGCGCCGGCGTCATAGTCGGATCGATGGAGCCCCTGCCCTCCACCGTCTTCACCCGGCCCACCGAGCTGACCGCTTCCAGCGTGCTGATCGAAGAGCTGGTTCGCGGATGTGAGGGGGAGGACAAGCCGTTGGGCAAGGCACATGCACTCAACACTGCAGTACATGAGCTGATCAGATGCACCGACGGGCGTAGCACCGACATCCGGCCGGCCGCAGAGATCGTCAAGGATGCCAGCGGCTGCAGCATGGACATGGCACATGTCCTGATCGCCGCATCGCGCGCCGCCGGCTTCCCCGCGCGATTCGTCACCGGCTATATCTATCGTGACATGCCGGACAGGGCGCATCGTCAGGCGCCACATTTCTGGGCGGAGATCGACGTGCCGGGCTATGGCTGGATCGCGTTCGATCCCGCCAATGATGTCTGCCCGCAGGAATGCTATGTCCGCGTCGCACGCGGCCTCGATTATCGCGATGCCGCGCCGATCTCCGGCGCACGCGTGGGCGGCGGGCATGAGGTACTGAACGTCGGTGTCGGCGTCACCCTGTCGGAAGGCCAGCGCCAATCTTGACGAGGCGCCGGCCTGATCCGATGGACGGCGTCATCATTGCGCCCTATCTGAGACGCAATTTCATATAGGCATTCGAAATAATGGCGCTAGTCCGGGGTTTCTGGAAATTGCTGGTCGGGATCAAGGACGGGCTCGTCCTGATCGCGATGCTGATGTTCTTCGGGTTATTGGCGGCGGCGCTGTCGGTGAAACCCAATGAGGTGGCGCCGGTATCGGGCGCGCTCGTCGTCGATCTGAGTGGAACGCTTGTCGAACAACCGGCCGAGACCGACGCGCTGTCGCTGCTGTCGAGCGGCCAGTCGGTCGCGCGCGAGCACAGGCTGCGCGATGTCGAACGTGCCCTGCAGACCGCCGCGACCTCGTCGAGCGTGAAGGCTGTCGTGCTCGATCTCGACGCGTTCGTTGGCGGCGAGCAGGCGTCGATCTCGACCGTGGCCAAAGCGGTCGATCGGGTCCGCGCGGCCGGAAAGCCGGTTTTCGCTTATGCTACCGGCTATACGGACGACGGCTATCAGCTTGCGTCGCACGCGACCGAGATATGGCTGAACCCGCTGGGCGCCGTGATCCTGACCGGGCCGGGCGGCGCACGCCTTTATTATAAGGGCCTTATGGACAAGATCGGGATCACCGCGAAGGTCTATCGGGTAGGTTCGTTCAAGTCGGCGGTCGAGCCCTATACCCGAACCGATCAATCGCCTGAGGCCCGCGAAGCCAATCAGGCGCTTGCCAATGCACTGTGGCGCAGCTGGCAATCGGACGTCGGCGCGGCGCGACCCAAGGCGAAACTCGCCGCTTATATAGCCCACCCGGACGCAGCGATGGCCGCCGCCGGGGGTAGCCTGGCAAAAGCGGCGCTCGACAATGGGCTGATCGACCATCTTGGCGATCGCAACGCGTTCGACGCCAGAGTCGCCAGCATTGCGGGCGATGCCAATGATGGCGGCATCAACGACTACAAGGCGATTCCACTCGATCGGTGGGTATCGTCGAACCCGGAGAAAACGAGCGGAACGCCGATCGGCGTTCTGACCGTGGCCGGCGATATCGTCGATGGCGAAGCCTCACCCGGTGCAGCAGGTGGCGCGACGATCTCCAACCTGCTGCTCGAGGAGCTGGAGCGCAAACGGATCAAGGCGCTCGTGGTGCGGGTGGATTCACCCGGCGGCTCGGTCACCGCATCCGAGGAAATCCGTCAGGCGATCCTGCAGGCAAAGACGCGGGGGCTGCCCGTCGTCGTATCGATGGGCGGGCTTGCGGCAAGCGGCGGATACTGGATTTCAACGACCGGCGACAAGATCATCGCCGATCCGGCGACGATCACCGGTTCGATCGGCGTATTCGGTATTTTGCCGACATTCCAGGGCGCGCTCGCCAAGGTCGGCCTGTCGGCCGATGGCGTCAAGACGACCCCGCTGTCCGGCGAGCCCGACGTGTATCGCGGCACCTCGCCCGAGTTCGACGCGATGATGCAGGGATCGATCGACGATATATACCGCCGCTTCACCGGGCTGGTCGCGACATCGCGCAAGCTGCCAATCGAGCGCGTGCGCGAAATTGCCGAAGGCAGGGTATGGGCCGGATCGTCGGCAAAGCAGATCGGCCTGGTCGATGCTTATGGCACGGTGGACGATGCCGTCGCCGAGGCAGCGAAACTGGCGAAACTCGATCCGAAAAGCGTCCGGCCGCTCTATATCGAAAAGCCGCTGAGTTCGTGGAAGCAGTTGCTAAAGTCGATGGTCGAACCCGATAACAGCAGCAACCAGGCCAGCGCCCGCGATCCCTGGACCCGAATCGCGATGCGCCCCGATCAGATCATCGCGCGCTCCTTCAGCGATGCGCAGAAGGTGCTGATGGGTCCCGCAATCCAGATCCGCTGTCTCGAATGTCAGCCGCTCAGCGCCGCCGCCCCCGCGCGCGACATGAGCGTTTCGCGCGCGCTGCTCGCGTGGGCGACGCGCTGATCCGAACCGTCCGGGCGGATGACGCCGCCGCGATTGCCGATATCTATGCGCATTTCGTACGCGAGACCGCGATCACGTTCGAGATAGAGTCGCCCGATGCCGATGCGATGCGCGCGCGGATCGCCACAATATCGGCGCGCTATCCCTATCTTGTGGTCGAGGACGATGGCGCGGTGATCGGCTATGCCTATGCGAACGAGCTCTATGCACGGGCAGCCTATCGCTGGGTGGTCGAGAGCACGATCTATCTGACGCCGAACCAGCATCGGCGCGGCAGCGGGCGACGACTATATCAGGCGTTGCTCGATGCACTGCGCGCACGGGGATTTCAGGCAGCCGTCGGCAAGATCACCTTGCCGAACGGGGCGAGTGTCGGGCTCCACGAAGCGCTCGGCTTTGCCGAGATCGGACGATTTCACCGCGTCGGTTACAAACAAGGCGCGTGGCATGACGTGGCGCTGTACCAGATCGAACTTGCCGACCGGCCTTCGCGGCCGGCCGAGCCTCGTCAGGAATAGCGGTCGGTGCAGAGTTTCGCGACGACGGCGGGCGATCCGAGGTTGGTCATCTTCGCAAGCGCCTGATCCTTGCTCGCCTGATTCTTCTCATAGCTTGATGCGCCGCGCTGTTTGAGGCCGGTTCCAATCGCGCTATCGAGTTTGCGCTTGAGATCGCTGTAAAGGTTGTTGCGCGCAGCGCCTTCGGGACCATTGCCCTGCACTGACCGGCTGAGGAAATCTGCCATTGCATAACAGCCGATCTGGGCATCGAACTTAGCCTTTGGCAGTTCGATGCCATCGGTCTTCAGCGCTGCGGGATAGGCCTCTGCGCAAGGCGCCTGGAGATCCTGCCACTTGCCGCCGGAGATACCGGCTTCCACTGCGCTCATCTTGTCGACCACCGACTTGGCGATATTCGACGAAAATGTGCCGCCTTCGGAGGCGGCGAGCATCGCATAATGGATGATCTTGGTCTGCGCGGCATAGGACAACGAGCCCTTGACCTCCGTCGATGTGGTGCGTGCTTCGATCGCGCTGACGACCGCGCAACTGGCGGCGCGATCGACGGGATCGCTCGACAGAGCCAGCTTCTTCGGGCCGCATCCGCTCAGCAGGACAGCCGCGAGCGAGCCGATGATCACCATATTGCGCATTCAATATCCTTATTGCTGGCAAGAACGATACGTTCCATTGCCATAAAGAGTTCCGCTGGAACGATGGATTAGCCAGTATAGGCGGGTAGCCTGATCCCGCGAACAATCGCTAGCGCGCGGAGCAGAAAACCGCTGAGTGCCGCGATAAATGCGGCGACCAGAAGCGGGACGCCCAGACTCGTCAGCAATACGAACAGCGCGGCCGCCAACGCCGCTGCCGTGACATAGAGTTCGGGCCGCAGCAGTATCGACGGCTCGCCGGCCAGCACGTCGCGGATGATCCCGCCCATGCAGGCGGTGACGACGCCCATCACCGCCGCAGCGACCGGCGGCACCCCGAAGGCAAGCGCCTTCCAAGCGCCGAACACGGCATAAGCGGCAAGGCCCGCACCATCGAACCAGTCGAGCGCCTGCTCCGGCCAGGCATTGCGCGGGCTGACCCAGACCGCGATCGCCGCCAACAGACAGACCGTCAGCGCCAGCCCGTCATGGACCCAGAACACCGGCGCGCCGATCAGCAGATCGCGCAATGTGCCGCCGCCTGTGCCGGTGACAGCGGCAAAGAAGGCGAAAGTGACGATTGTCTGGCCGCGCCGCGCCGCCGCCAGCGCACCGCTTATCGCGAAGACGGCGATGCCGACGATATCTAGCCAGGGCAGGACCGAGCGGACCATCATGAGATCGGGGATCAGATGGGGCGGATGCATCCCACCTCATCGCCGCATCGCCCGATTCAAGCAAGCACTCGACTCTGCTGCGGTTTTGCGAGCAGACTGGGCCATGGCCGGACATCCCCCGATCATGGTCAGGCCCGTAACGGGCGATGACCTGCCCGATCTGCTGCTGCTCGCGCAGGATGTCGGGCTGGGTTTCACCAATCTTCCCGCCGATAGGTCGGCTCTGGCCGAGCGGATCGTGCGCAGCACGGCGTTGCTGACCGATCTCACGCTGGGCGGCGCGATCATCCTCGGGCTCGAGATCGAGGGGCGGATCAGGGGATGCGGCATGGTGTTCCCGCGTATTGGCGTCGACTGGCCGTTCTACAGCTACCGGATCAGCCATACGACGCAGAGATCGAGCATCGACGGCAGCATGGTGCGCTTCCCGGTGCTGACCCTGACTAACGATCTCGAAGATTGCGCCGAGGTCGGCGGGCTCGTGATCGATCCCGAACTGCGGGCAAGCGGCCTTGGTCGGGTGATCGCGCGCAGCCGTTACATGTTCATCGCGCAACATCGCGCGCGGTTTGGAAACCGCGTGATCGCCGATCTGCGGGGCTGGCTCAGCGACGGGCGCTCGCCCTTCTGGGATGCGGTCGGCGGACGATTCTATGTCATGGATTTCGCCGAGGCCGACCGGATCAACGGCATAACGGGCAACCAGTTCATCGCCGATCTCGGCCCGCGCGCCCCGATCTACGTCAACATGCTGTCGGATGCCGCACAGGCCGCGATCGGGCAGGTGCATGAGGACGGGCGCGGCGCGCGGGCGCTGCTGCTCGACGAAGGTTTCTGCGACGAGGGCTATGTCGATATCTTCGACGCGGGACCGACGATGGTCGCGCGGATCGACGCGCTGAAAGCCGTGCGGACATTCCGAAGGACCGACGTGTCTGCGGCGGATAGCCGGGCGCCGGCAGCCCAGCTGATATCCACCGGCGAGGGCGCAGCATTCCGCTGCACGGCGGCGGCCGTCGAGGTTCATAACGGGCGAACGATCATCGATCCCACGAGCGCTGCCATGCTCGGTCTTTCGATCGGCGATCGCGTGGGCTATTTCGATCTATGAGCGCGATCGAGATCAACTTCGATGGATTGATCGGCCCGATGCACAATTATGCCGGGCTATCGGCCGGTAACGTTGCCAGTGCGCTCAATGCGCTCGGTACGTCGCAACCGAGAGCAGCGGCGCTGCAGGGCCTGGCCAAGATGCGACGGTTGGTCGAGCGCGGCCTGACCCAGGGGTTTTTCCCGCCGTTGCGACGGCCGGACACCAAATTGCTGCGCTCGATCGGCTTTGGCGGAAATGATGCCGCGATGCTGGCGGCCGCAGCAGAACAGGACCCGCTTCTGTTCAATGCGGTCTGCTCGGCATCGTCGATGTGGGCCGCCAATGCTGCCACGGTGATCGCGGCGCCCGATAGCGGCGACGGGCGCGTGCACTTCGTGCCCGCCAATCTGGCGACGATGCTCCATCGCAGCATAGAAGTGCGACAGACCGAGGCGATTTTGCGCAGCATATTCAATGATAACAGCTACTTTTCTGTACATGCTCCTTTGCCGTCCACACAATATTTCAGCGACGAGGGCGCAGCAAATCATATGCGCCTGACGCCTGACCATGGCGCCAGCGGGATCAATGTCTTTGTTCATGGCGCTTCGCGCGGCAGCCGCTTCCCGGAGCGCCAGGTGCTGCGAGCAGGCGAAGCCGTGGCGCGGATCTGCGATGTGCGTTCAGTGTCGCACCAGCTCCAGGCACAGGCGGCGATCGAGGCCGGTGCGTTCCACAACGACGTCGTAGCCGTCGCCAACGAACATGTTCTGCTGGCGCATGCCGAAGCTTTCGAACACCGCGACGCCATGATGGCCGCGCTGGAAGCAGCCGTACCCGGCTTCACTCCGATCGAGATTGACAGCATCAGCCTCGACGATGCGGTGACATCCTATCTGTTCAACTCGCAGCTCATCACTCTGTCCGAAGGCGGAATGGCGCTGGTGCTGCCCGCCGAGACACAGGCGAACCCGCGCGTGAAGGCCGCGATCGACGCAATCCTTGCCGCTGACAATCCGATCAGCGAGGCGATCGTCGTTGACGTTCGCGAGAGCATGCGCAATGGCGGCGGACCGGCCTGCCTGCGGTTGCGCGTGCCGGTGAACGAGGCGGCGTGTGCGGCGATCGATCCGCGCTACCTGCTCGATGCGCGCAAGGTCGATGCGCTGTCCGCTCTTGTCGAACGACACTGGCCGGCGGCGATCGCACCGGACGATCTGACCAATCCAGCGCTTTGGGCCGAAGCATATGCCGCGCATGATGCGCTCGACGGCTGGCTGGCGGCGAATTGAACTCTGCGCGCAAATGCCGCACAAGATCGTGATGCCTTTCGCATCCACCTGCCCGCTTCCGGCCGCTCTGCGCCGATGCTGATCGTCCGCCCAGCCGGCATAGCCGACCTCGATGCGCTGATGGAGCTCGCGAGCCTTTCCGGGCGCGGGTTCACCAGCCTGCCCGAGGATGAAGCGACACTGCTTCAGCGGCTCAGCGTTTCCGAAGCGAGCTTCAAGAGAGAGGTGCCGCCGCGCGAAGCCTGGTACACGCTGATGCTGGAGAATAGCGACACGGGCCGGATCGAGGGGCTGTGCGGCGTGCGCGCCGCAGTGGGGGTCGTGCGGCCGCATTTCTCGTTCCGGATCATGACACTGGCGCAATTCTCGTCAGCGATCTCGACGCGGTTCGATCATAGCGCGCTGGTGCTGGTCAACGAATGTTCGGGGTGGACCGAGGTCGGATCGCTCTATCTGCGGCCCGAACGGCGCAGCGGCGGTGCCGGCAGCCTGCTGGCGCGGTCCCGCTATATGTTGATCGGCGCCGAGCCCGCGCGCTTTTCCGAAACGGTGATGGCCGAACTGCGCGGCTATTTCGCGCCCGATGGAGTGTGTCCGTTCTGGGAGGGCGTTGCGAGCAAATTCTTCCGGCTGCCGTTCGAGCAGGCCGACCATATGGTGATGTCCACTGATGGCCAGTTCATCCTCGATCTGGCGCCGCGCCATCCGATCTATGTCGAGCTGATCGATCAGGCCGCGCAGGATGCGATCGGCAAGGTCCATGTCGAGGGCGAAGCCGCGCGCGCGATGCTGGAAGGCGAAGGTTTCCACAGCTCGGGGTTGATCGATATATTCGATGGCGGACCAACCTATAGCTGCCAGCGCAACGTCATCACGACGATTCAGCGCACAGCGTCGCTCGGCGTGGTCATCGGCAATCCCGTCGAAGCGCCCGATCTCATCGTATCGACCGGGTCTATCCAAGGCTTCCGCGCGACGCGGGCGCATGTGCGGATCGAGGGCGATGCGGCGATGATCGATGCGGTCGTTGCCGACGCGCTGAAGCTCAAAACGGGCGATCGAATAAGGGTGAGACGATGATGCAGTCTATCGATCCGGCCACCGGCGCGGTGATCTGGGAGGGCGAAGAGACCGCCCTGCCCGCCATCCCCGCGATGGTGCAGCGCGCGCGCAGCTCACTAAGCGACTGGGCGGCCCGACCGATCGACGATCGTGTTGCGATCATTCGACGCTACGCCGCGATCCTCAAGGAGCGCACCGAGGATATCGCCCGCGACATTTCCCGCGAAACTGGCAAGCCCTTGTGGGAAACGCGTGGCGAGCTGGCTTCGATGATCGGCAAGGCCGAGATATCGATCGCCGCACAGGCCGAGCGCGCCGGATCGCGCAGCGCCGATATGGCGTTCGGCCGGGCGGTGCTGCGGCACAAGCCGCATGGCGTGATGGCGGTATTGGGGCCGTATAATTTTCCGGGGCATCTACCGAACGGGCATATCGTACCGGCGCTGCTTGCGGGCAACGCGGTGCTGTTCAAACCATCCGAGGAAACCCCGCTGACTGGACAGCATATGGCGCAGGCGCTCCGGGACGCGGGCGTTCCCGAAGCCGTGTTCGCGCTGGTGCAGGGCGGCCGGGATCAGGGCGCGGCGCTGATCGGCGCCGATATCGATGGGCTGCTGTTCACCGGATCGGCGACGACGGGCGCGCATTTTCGCAAGGCCATGGTCGATCGGCCGCATGTCATGCTGGCGCTGGAACTTGGCGGCAACAACCCGCTGATCGCCTGGGGCGATGCCGAGGCATCGGCGGCAACGATCGTGCAGTCGGCCTTCGTCACCACCGGACAGCGTTGCTCCTGCGCGCGCCGGCTGATCGTGCCCGAAGGCGTTGAAGGCAATGCGATCGTCGAAGCGACCCACAGCCTCGCCGCGCGGTTGCGGATCGGGGCATGGGACGATGCCGACGAACCCTGGCTCGGGCCGCTGATCTCCGCCCGCGCGGCACAGCACGCAATCGATGCGGTGGCGGCACTTGTGGGCCTCGGCGTCAAAGCGTGCCTCCCATTCGAGCGGCTGGAACGGAGCGACGCCTTCGTCACGCCCGGCATCTACGACGTGACCGGCGTTGCCGCGCCGGATGCGGAGATTTTCGCGCCGGTGCTGCAAGTGATCCGCGTGCCGGATTTCGACGCCGCGATCGATGCTGCCAACGCAACAAGCTTCGGCCTTGCCGCCGGGCTCCTGAGCGACGACCCTGCTTTATGGGAGCGCTTCCTCGCCCGATCGCGTGCCGGAATCGTCAACTGGAACCGGCCGACGACCGGAGCCGCAGGCAATATGCCGTTCGGCGGGCTCGGACAGTCGGGCAATCATCGGCCCAGCGCTTATTATGCGGCCGATTATTGCGCCTATCCGATAGCAAGCTTCGAAGCCGATACGATCGCCGATCTCACCGCCGATCTGGGTGGCAGACTGTTGTGATCGAACAGCATCGCGCCGCGCTCGATGCCGCAGCTTCGGCGCCGATGCTGGCTCAGGTCGAGGCTTGGAGCGCGATCAACAGCGGCTCTCGCAATCTGACCGGGCTGGCGGCGATGGCCGCAGAGCTGGCCGATGCCTTTTCGGTGCTGCCGGGCGATGTGAAGCTGCTCGATGCGGCAGCGGGCCAGGAGATCGGCGTCGGCGGCGACGCGCGCGCCACGAGCTTCGGGCAGAACCTCCATGTTCGCGTCCGCCCGGATGCACCGGCGCAAATCCTGCTTACCGGCCACATGGATACGGTCTACGCGATAGATCACCCGTTCCAGACACTTACCGCGCAGCAAGGCGGCGCGATCCTCAACGGGCCCGGCGTCGCCGACATGAAAGGCGGCATTGCGCTGATGCTGGCGGCGCTCGGCGCGATCGAGCAGTCGCCGCTGCGCGAGCGCATCGGCTATGAGGTGGTAATCAATTCGGACGAAGAGATCGGCTCGCCCGGATCCTCCGCGTTGCTGGCAATCGCGGCCAGGGGAAAGCTAGCTGCGCTGACCTACGAGCCTTCCGCCCTGCCCGATGGCACGCTCGCGGGTGCGCGGCCGGGCAGCGGCAATTTCTCGATCCTGATCCATGGCCGTGCCGCTCATGCCGGGCGCAACCCGCAGGACGGCCGCAACGCGATCGTCGCGGCGGGCGATCTGGCGCTGCGCTTGTCTAAGGCGCGGCGCGAGGGGCTGTCGATCAATCCGGCGCGGATCGATGGCGGCGGCCCGAATAACATCGTTCCCGATCTCGCAATACTCCGGGTGAATATGCGTCCCGCCCTCCCCGCCGATCAGACCGCGGCGGAAGCGATGCTGCGCGACCTTATCGCGGCGATCCGCACTGAACATGATGTCATGATCGAACTGCACGGCGGCTTCGGCCGGCCGCCCAAGCCGATCGATGCCCGGGGCGAAAAACTGTTCGCGCTGGTCGAGGCGAGCGCCGCCGCGCTTGGCCAGTTCATAAACCACAAGCCTACCGGCGGCGTCTGCGACGGCAATAATATCGCGGCCTGCGGCGTGCCGGTGGTCGATACGATGGGCGCGCGCGGCGGGGCGATCCATTCGCCCGACGAATATCTGATCGTCGACAGCCTTGCGGAACGCGCGCAGCTTTCGGCATTGGTCCTGCTAAGATTGGCCGAACATGGCCTTTGATGGAGTCTGCTCGATGAAGCGCTTTGCCGTCCTCCTCTCCTGCACAACCGCATTCGCTGCTCCGGCCATGGCTGCCGAAAACCCCTTCGCGAGGCCAAGCACGCTGCCGTTCCAGGCACCCGATTTCACCAGGATCACCGATGCCGACTATCAACCCGGCTTCGAACAGGGGATGGCTGAGCAGATCGCCGAAATTCGCAAGATCGCCGACAATCCAGCCTCGCCGACCTTCGACAATACGCTCGTCGCGATGGAACGATCGGGAGCGATGTTGCGGCGGGTTTCAGCGGCGTTCAACGCCGTAGTCCAGGCGGATACCAACCCCGCTCGCCAGGTCGTGCAAAAGGCCGAGGCAAAGAATCTCGCCGCCCATAACGACGCCATCTATCTCGATGCCAAGCTGTTCGCACGGGTTAACGCGATCTACCAGAAGCGCGCAACCCTGAAGCTCGACGCCGATCAGGCTCAGTTGCTGACGATCATCTATCAGCGTTTCATCCGCGCTGGCGCGCAACTCTCGGATCCCGACAAGGCGAAGCTGCGCGATCTCAACGGTCAGCTATCCACGCTTCAGACGGCGTTCGTGCAGAAGCTGCTCGCGGCCACGAAGGCGGGTGGACTGATCGTCGATGATCCGAAGAAGCTCGACGGGCTCGGCGAAGGCGGCATTGCCGCCGCAGCGGCAGCGGCAAAGGCACGCGGGCTCGACGGAAAATGGGTGATCCCGCTGCAGAACACGACGCAACAGCCCGCGCTTCAATCGCTCGCCGATCGAGCGGTGCGCGAACAGCTGTTCCAGCTGAGCTGGAGCCGCAGCGAGAAGGGCGACGATAACGACACGCGTGACATCGCGGCCACGCTTGCGGTGCTCCGCGCGCAGAAGGCGAAGCTGCTCGGCTATCCCGACTGGGCGTCCTATGTGCTCGAGGATCAGATGGCGAAGACGCCCGCCACCGCCGAGGCGTTCATGGCCAAGCTGATCCCGCCGACGGTCGCCAAGCAACATAGCGACGCCGCCGAAATCGATGCGGTGATCAAGGCGCAGGGCGGCGACTTCACCGTCAAGCCCTGGGACTGGGATCGCTATGCCGAGCAGGTACGCAAGGCGAAGTTCGACCTTGATGAGAATGAGGTGAAGCCCTATTTCGAGGTCAGTAAGGTTCTCGAAAAGGGCGTGTTCTTCGCGGCCAGCCAGCTTTACGGGATTAGCTTCACGGAACGCCACGACATCCCCGTCTACAACCCCGACGTGCGCGTGTTCGAGGTGTTCGATAAGGACGGCAAGCACCTCGGCCTGTTCTATTGCGACTATTTCAAGCGCGACAACAAGCAGGGCGGCGCCTGGAACAGCAGCTTCGTCAGCCAGTCGCGCCTGCTCGGCACGACGCCGGTGATCTACAACGTCGCCAACCTGCCGAAGCCCGCGCCGGGGCAGCCTGCGCTGATCGATGCCGACGGCGTGCGGACGATGTTCCACGAATTCGGCCATGCCCTGCACGGGCTGTTCGCCAATATCGCCTATCCGTCGCTCGGCGGAACGGCGCGCGACTTCGTCGAATTCCCATCGCAGTTCAACGAGCATTGGGCGCTTGAGCCGAAGGTGTTCGCCAACTATGCGGTGCACTACAAGACCGGCGCGCCCATGCCCGCCGCGCTCGTTGCCAAGATCGAGAAAGCCGGCAAGTTCAACCAGGCCTATGCGCTCGGCGAACTGATTGCGGCGGCGGAGCTCGACATGCAGTGGCATGCCCTGCCCGTCACGGCGCCGAAGCAGGATGTCGATACATTCGAGAGCGCAACGCTCGCCAAGATGGGGCTCGATGTAACGCACGTCCCGCCGCGCTACCGGACGAGCTATTTCCAGCATATCTGGTCGGGCGGCTATGCTGCCGGCTATTATGGCTATCTGTGGACGCAGATGCTGGAGAATGATGCGTTCGCCTGGTTCAAGGCCAATGGCGGGATGACGCGGGCGAATGGCGACCGCTTCCGCGACCTCGTGCTGTCGCGAGGGCATAGTCGGGACTACGACGTGATGTTCCGCAGTTTTTACGGCAAGGAGCCCGACATCGGACCGATGCTGGATGATCGGGGGCTGGTCGCTTCGGTCAAGTATTGAGCGACGTCCATGGATAGACCTTGGTTTCGAAAATGGGCGGGTTTCAGCTACATTCCGATAAGCTGGCAAGGCTGGGTGGCTACTGCACTCGTCTTGCTTATCTTTCCGCCGCTGTCGCTCGGCTTCCTTCTACTATCAGATACTCAACCGCTTTTAGGTTGGGTATGCGGCGGCCTGGGCACGCTAGCTGCCGTCTCGTTTTTCGGAATCGTGGTGTGGAAATTGGAACGCGACTACGGGGAATAACGTGACTTTATCTTAATGCCTCCATCGTACCAACAACGACTTATCCGCCAATATCGCCATCGCCGCATTATGCCCCGGTGCGCCGGTGACGCCGCCACCCGGGTGCGTCCCCGCGCCGCACATGTAGAGGCCCTTGATCGGGCCGCGATAATTGCCGTTGCCGAGGACAGGGCGCGCGGCCCACAACTGATCGAGCGCCATGTGGCCGTGCATGATGTCGCCGCCGACGAGGCCGAAGGTGCGTTCGAGATCAAGTGGGGAGAGGATCTGGCGGCCGATAACCGACTTCGCGAAGCCAGGCGCATGGGCGTCTACGGTAGCGATGATGTGATCGGCAGCGGCGTCGCGTTCGTCGTCCCAGTTGCGGCCATCGGGAAGCTTCGGCGCGAATTGTTGGCAGAAGAGACTCGCGACGTGAGCGCCCGGCGGGGCGAGGCTGTCGTCCACGATCGAGGGGATCAGCATCTCGACGATCGGCGCTTTCGACCAGCCATGTTCGCGGGCGTCGGTGAAGGCGCGGTCCATATAGTCGAGGCTGGGGGCAATGATGATGCCGCTCTGGTGATGTTCGCCCGTTTCGCCCTTCTGGCACGGCAGCACCGAGAAGTTCGGCAACTCGGACAGTGCGACATTCATGCGGAAAGTGCCGGAGCCCGCACGGAAATTGTCCATGCGGCGGCCGAAGTCGGCTTCGAGATCGGCGCGGTCGACCAGCTTGCGATAAAGCAAGGCGGGGCCGACATTGGCTGCGACGACGGGGGCAAAACGCTCGCTGCCGTCCTCCAGGCGGACGCCGACCGCCTTGCCACCATCGACCAGCACCTGTTCGACCGGCGCGTTGGTTTCGATCGTGACGCCAAGCTCCTCACAGGCTTCGCGCATCGCCTGCGTGATCGCGCCCATGCCGCCGATCGCATGACCCCAGGCGCCCTTCTTGCCATTCACCTCACCGAAGACATGGTGGAGCAGGACATAGGCCGAACCCGGAGTATCGGGGCTGGCATAGTTGCCGACGACCGCATCGAAACCAAACGCGGCCTTGACCGCGTCGCTTTCGAACCATCCATCGAGAAAATTGCGCGCGCTCTTCACGAACAGGTCGAGCATGTCGCGCTGCGCCCAGATCGGCGAGGCGGCGATCGATCGGCCCTGCGCGGCCATCTTCAGCAGTTCGCGCAGGCCGCCACCGGCGTTTGGCGGGATCTTGAGCGCCAGATTGCGCAGCACATCGGCGACGCCTTCGAGCACGTCATAATATTTGGGGAGCAGTTCCGCGTCGCGGATGGAGAAGCGGCGAAATTCGGCCTGGGTTCGTTCGAGCCCGCCGCCGAGTTTGAGATAGTCGCCGTCGAGCGGCAGGAAGTTGGAGATCGGGCGCTCGACGATATGCAGACCGCGCTGATGCAGCTTCATATCGGCGATCACCTTGGGCTGCAGCAGGCTGACGGTGTAACTCGCAACCGAATTGTGGAAGCCCGGATGGAACTCCTCCGTCACCGCCGCGCCGCCAACGATCGGGCGCCGTTCGAGGATGCGGACCTTCAGGCCTTTGCGTGCCAGATAAAAGGCGCAGACGAGGCCGTTATGGCCGCCACCGATAATGATCACGTCGTTAACTTTTACCATGGTACCAAGCTTGCCGGGGCATGGTCGGGCTCGCAACGAAAAGCTTCTTCCGCGCTGCAACATGGCTGTTGCACATGGGCTTGGCTGGGATACACTCGATCGATCGCACCCGTGCGCCAGGGGGACATCACGACGTGAATCGCAGCAGCACCGCAACCCTGCCGAAGCCCGCGCCGCGGGGTTCCGATCCCGCTATTCTCGCCGGGGAGATCGTCGAGCGGCTGACCTATCGGATAGGCAAGAACGCCGCCGCCGCTCAGACGCATGACTGGCTGGCCGCGACGATCCTCGTGATCCGCGACCGCATTATCGACAATTGGATCGCGAGCACGCAGAAGACTTATGAAGAGGGTTCGAAGCGGGTCTATTATCTCAGCCTCGAATTCCTGATCGGCCGGCTGATGCGCGACGCGATCTCGAACCTCGGCCTGATGGACGAGATGCGCGCGGCGCTGACCTCGCTGGGCGTCGATATGGACGTGATCCGCGAGCTCGAGCCCGATGCCGCACTCGGCAATGGCGGCCTCGGCCGGCTTGCTGCATGCTTCATGGAGTCGCTCGCATCGGTCGATATCCCTGCTTACGGCTATGGCATTCGTTATGTGAACGGCATGTTCCGCCAGGAGATCTCGGACGGCTGGCAGGTCGAGCTACCGGAGACCTGGTTGACGCATGGCAATAACTGGGAATTCGAGCGGCGCGAGGCCAGCTACGAGATCGGGTTCGGCGGTGTCGTCGAACTTGCCGCCGCCGATGGTTCGGGCGATCACGCCCGCCACTGGAAGCCGCACGACCGGCTGATCGCGACGCCCTATGATACGCCGGTGGTCGGCTGGCGCGGCAGCCGGGTAAACACCTTGCGGCTTTGGACCGCGCAGCCGATCGATCCGATATTGCTCGATGCCTTCAACGCCGGCGATCACATCGGCGCGCTCAGGGAAAGCAACGAGGCCGAGGCGCTGACCCGTGTGCTTTACCCTGCGGATTCGAGCGCGGCTGGCCAAGAACTCCGCCTCAAGCAGGAGTATTTCTTCTCGTCGGCGTCGCTGCAGGACATCGTCCGACGGCACATCCAGTATTTCGGCGATATCCGCACCCTGCCCGATAAGGCCGCGATCCAGCTCAACGATACCCATCCGGCGGTATCGGTGGCGGAGCTGATGCGTATCCTGATCGACCTGCACGATCTTGGCTTCGACGAGGCATGGGACATCACCCGCGCGACATTCGGCTACACCAATCACACATTGCTGCCCGAGGCGCTCGAAAGCTGGCCGGTGCCGTTGTTCGAACGGCTGCTGCCGCGCCATATGCAGCTCGTCTACGCCATCAACGCCAAGCTGCTGATCGAGGCACGGCGCGAGAAGAATTTCGACGATGCCGCGATCAGCGCGATCTCGCTGATCGATGAAGGCGGCGCGCGGCGGGTACGGATGGGCAATCTCGCCTTTGCCGGATCGCACAGCGTCAACGGCGTGTCGGCGCTCCACACCGAGCTGATGAAGGAAACGGTGTTCGCCGATTTCCACAAGCTCTATCCGACCCGAATCAACAACAAGACCAACGGCATCACCCCGCGCCGCTGGCTGATGCAGTGCAACCCCGAACTGACGTCGCTGATCCGCGAGGCGATCGGCGACGGCTTCCTCGACGATACCGAACAGCTGCGTGCGCTGACGCGCTTCGCCGGGGATGCGGCATTCCGCGAGAAGTTCGCGGCGGTGAAGCTCGCCAAGAAGATCGTGCTGTCGAACCTGCTGCGCGATCGGATGGGGCTGAAGATCGACGCCGCCGCGATGTTCGACACGCAGATAAAGCGTATCCACGAATATAAGCGCCAGCTGCTCAACATCATCGAGGCGGTCGCGCTCTACGATCAGATCCGCAGCCATCCCGAGCGCGACTGGGTGCCGCGGGTTAAGCTGTTCGGCGGCAAGGCGGCGCCGAGCTACCACAACGCCAAGCTGATCATCAAACTCGCCAACGACGTCGCCCGCGTCGTCAATCACGATCCGGCGGTACAGGGCCTGCTCAAGATCGCGTTCGTGCCGAATTACAACGTGTCGATGGCCGAGATCATGATCCCGGCGACCGATCTTTCCGAGCAAATCTCGACCGCGGGCATGGAAGCCTCAGGCACCGGCAATATGAAGTTCGGGCTCAACGGCGCGCTCACCATCGGCACGCTTGACGGCGCCAATGTCGAGATGCAGGAACAGGTTGGTCCGGAGAATATCATGATCTTCGGCCTGACGGCGGCCGAGGTAGGGCAGAAGCGCGCCGAGGGGCACAAGCCACGTGAGATCATCGAGGGGTCGCGCGAATTGAGTCAGGCGCTCAATGCGATATCGGGGGGTGTATTCTCGCCCGATGACCGCGATCGCTACAAGGATCTGATCGCGGGGCTCTACGATCATGACTGGTTCATGGTCGCCGCCGACTTCGACGCCTATGCGGCCACACAGCGCAAGCTCGATATCTTGTGGACCGACAAGGACGACTGGAACGCGAAGGCTATCCGGAACGTCGCGGGTATGGGATGGTTCTCATCCGATCGCACGATAAGACAATATGCGACCGAGATCTGGAACGTCCTCTAAGCGGACAATCGACTATGGCCGCACCTACCCTGCCGCGTGAGACGATCGCGGCGATCGTCGGCGGCGCGCACGACGATCCCTTTGCCGTACTCGGCATCCACGATGTCGATGGCGTGCTGTGGGCGCGGGCGTTCATTCCTGGGGCTACTGCAGTGGAAGCGTTGACGCTTGCCGGCGAGAGCGCGGGCAAGCTGACCAACATCGATCCGGCCGGGCTGTTCGAAGGCAAGCTGGCGATCCGCAAGGCCGCTCCCATCCGCTATCGCGCGGGCAACAGCGAGGACGAATGGATCATTGGCGACCCTTACAGCTTTGGCCCGGTACTCGGCCCGATGGACGATTATTTCATCGGCGAGGGCTCGCATCTGCGGCTGTTCGACAAGATGGGCGCGCACAAGATCCGGATCGATGGCGCCGATGGCGTGCACTTCGCGGTGTGGGCGCCGAATGCGAAGCGGGTATCGGTGGTCGGCCTGTTCAACCAGTGGGACGGCCGACGCCACACGATGCGGCGGCGCAGCGATACCGGCATCTGGGAAATCTTCGTTCCCGATATCGGCGAGGACGAGCCATATAAATATGAGATCGTAGCCGCGGACGGGAAGACCCTTCCGCTCAAGGCCGATCCCTTCGCCTACCGATCGGAACTGCGCCCGGCGACCGCGTCGATCACCACCGCGCCGCTGGCGCATGAGTGGGGCGACGCGAAGCATCGCGACTTCTGGGCGAAGAGCGATATCCGCCGCCAGCCCATCTCGATCTACGAGGTCCATGCCGGATCCTGGCGACAGAAGGACGGCGAGTTCCTGTCATGGGACGAGATGGCCGACCGGCTGATCCCCTATGCCGTCGATATGGGCTTCACCCATATCGAGTTCCTGCCGATCACCGAATATCCCTATGATCCGTCATGGGGCTATCAGACGACCGGGCTATATGCGCCAACCGCGCGCTTCGGCACGCCCGAAGCCTTTGCGCGGTTCGTGGACGGTGCCCATCGCGCGGGGATCGGCGTGCTGCTCGATTGGGTGCCCGCGCATTTCCCGACCGATGCCCATGGGCTTGCGCTTTTCGACGGCACGGCACTCTACGAACATGCCGATCCGCGTAAGGGCTTCCACCCCGACTGGAACACGGCGATCTACAATTTCGGGCGGCGCGAGGTGCAAGCCTTCCTCGTCAACAACGCCCTGTTCTGGGCCGAGAAATATCATCTCGATGGGCTGAGGGTCGATGCGGTCGCGTCGATGCTCTACCTCGACTATTCGCGCAAGGCGGGCGAGTGGATCCCGAATGAGAAGGGCGGGCGCGAGAATCTGGAGGCGGTCGAATTCCTGCGCCGGATGAACAGCGAAATCTATGGCCGTCACCCTGGCGTGATGACGATAGCGGAGGAATCGACGAGCTGGCCGAAGGTATCGCACCCGGTCCACGAAGGCGGGCTCGGCTTCGGCTTCAAGTGGAACATGGGGTTCATGCACGATACGCTGCGCTATATGGCGCGCGATCCCATCCATCGCGTTCACCATCATGACGATATCACCTTCGGCCTGCTCTACGCTTTCGACGAGAATTTCGTGCTGCCGCTGAGCCACGACGAGGTCGTTCACGGCAAGGGCTCGCTGCTCAACAAGATGAGTGGCGACGACTGGCAGAAATTCGCGAACCTGCGCGCTTATTATGCGTTGATGTGGGGTTATCCGGGAAAGAAGCTGTTGTTCATGGGCCAGGAATTCGCGCAGCGCGGCGAGTGGAGCGAGAAGCGCGAGCTAGACTGGCATCTGCTCGACGCGCCCGCGCATGCCGGCGTGCAGCGCCTCGTCCGCGATCTGAACACGCTGTATCGCAGCAAGCCGGCGCTTCATGCGCGCGATTGCGAGAATGAGGGCTTTCGCTGGACGGTGGTCGATGACGCCGCCAATTCGGTGTTCGCCTGGGAACGCCATGCGCCGGGCGAAAAGCCGATTGCGGTGATCAGCAACATGACACCGACAACCCGCCACCGTTATAGTCTGAAGCTGTCGCGTGGCGGCGTGTGGCATGAGATACTCAACAGCGATGCCAGCATCTACGGGGGAAGCGACATGGGCAATGCCGGAAAGATCAGCGCGGGGGATGACGGCCGTGCCAGCCTCACTCTGCCCCCGCTCTCGACGATCATGCTGGAAGCGGCATGATCGAGGCAGGTTCCGGAACCGGCGGACGCCGCAGCCAACCGCTGGCGCGCGATGCGATGGCCTATGTCCTCGCCGGCGGGCGCGGCAGCCGGCTGTTCGAGCTGACCGATCGCCGCGCCAAGCCGGCGGTCTATTTCGGCGGCAAGGCGCGGATCATCGATTTCGCGCTTTCGAATGCGCTCAATTCGGGCATCCGCCGCATGGGCGTCGCGACGCAGTACAAGGCGCATTCGCTGATCCGCCACCTCCAGCGCGGCTGGAACTTCCTGCGGCCCGAGCGCAACGAGAGCTTTGACATATTGCCGGCCAGCCAGCGCGTATCAGAGTTCCAATGGTATGAGGGCACAGCCGACGCAGTCTATCAGAACCTCGATATCGTCGAAGCCTATGCGCCCGAATATATGATCATCCTGGCAGGCGATCACATCTACAAGATGGATTATGAGCTCATGCTCCGTCAGCATGTCGATGCCGGTGCCGATGTAACGGTGGGCTGCCTTGAAGTGCCGCGGATCGAAGCGTCAGGCTTTGGCGTGATGCACATCGACGACGAAGCCCGGATCGTAGACTTTGTGGAAAAGCCCGCCGATCCCCCGGCGATGCCCGGCAAGCCCGATGTCGCTCTGGCATCGATGGGCATCTATGTGTTCAACACACGCTTCCTGGCAGAGCAGTTGCGCCGCGACGCGGCCGAGCCGGACTCGAACCATGATTTCGGCGGCGACCTGATCCCCTATATCGTCAAGCATGGCAAAGCCGTGGCGCATCTCTTCTCGCAAAGCTGCATTCGGGCAGAGAGCGAGAAGGAAGCCTATTGGCGCGATGTCGGCACGATCGACGCCTATTGGGAGGCGAATATCGATCTCACCGCCGTCGTGCCGCAGCTCGATATCTACGAACGGAGCTGGCCGCTGTGGACCTATTCGGAGGTGACCGCGCCTGCCAAGTTCGTCCATAATGACGATGGCCGTCGCGGCGCGGCAACATCCTCGCTCGTCGCTGGTGGCTGCATCATTTCAGGCGCGTCGCTGCACAAAAGCCTGCTGTTCGCGGGAGTGAGGGTCAACAGCTTCTCGTCGGTCACCGAGGCGGTGATCATGCCCGATTGCGTCATCGAGCGCGAGGCGCGGCTGCACAGGGTCATACTGGATCAGGGCGTCAGAATTCCGAAGGGGCTGGTCGTCGGAGAAGATCCGGAGCTCGACGCCAAGCGCTTCCGCCGCAGTGAAAAGGGCGTCTGCGTGATCACCCAGGACATGATAAACCGTCTGGACCTCTGATCGATGAAAGTGCTTTCGGTCACGTCCGAACTTCATCCGCTGATCAAGACCGGCGGTCTCGCCGATGTCGCCGGTGCGTTGCCGTCGGCGCTCGGTGCGCGGGGCATTGAAGTGCGTTCGCTTGTTCCCGCTTATCCGACCGTACTGCGCAAGATCGGCAAGACCAGCGTCGCACATAAATATAAGGCGTTGTTCGGCGCCCCGGCACGCGTGCTCGCGGCGAAATATGAAGGGCTGGATCTGCTTCTCCTCGATGCGCCAGCACTGTTCGACCGCGAGGGGGGCCCCTATGCGAATCTGAGCGGTCACGACTGGCCTGACAACTGGCGGCGTTTCGCGGCATTGTCGGCCGTGGCCGCGGATCTCGCAGCAGGCGCGGCGAAGGGCTGGAAGGCCGATCTCGTCCATGCCCATGACTGGCAGGCGGCGATGGCAGCACCCTATGTCCGTCATGGCCGCGCGCCGCAAACGCCGGTGGTGGTGACGATCCACAATCTCGCCTTTCAGGGCCGGTTCGAGTCGCGCATATTCCCGGAGCTTGGGCTTCCTGCCACGGCATTCGGGCTCGAAGGCGTCGAATATTATGGCGGGGTCGGCTATCTCAAAGCCGGGCTGCAATATGCCGACGCCATCACAACGGTCAGCCCGACCTATGCCGACGAAATTCGCACGGCGGAGTTCGGCATGGGCCTCGATGGTCTGTTGCGCGGGCGCGGCCCTGCGGTGCACGGGATCGTCAATGGCATCGACATTACCGAGTGGGACCCCGCGGGTGATCCGCATCTTGCGGGCCGGTTCAGCGTGACGAATTTGCGCGGGCGGAAGGCCAATCGCAGGGCGGTCGAGAAAAGCTTCGGTCTCAAGGCTGACGCACGGCCGATCTTCGCGGTGATCAGCCGGCTGACCTGGCAAAAGGGCATCGATCTGCTAGTCGATTCCGTCGAGCATATCGCGGCGCATGGCGGCAAGCTGGCGGTGCTGGGTTCGGGCGACAGCGCCTTCGAGGGCGCGCTGCTGGCGGCCGCATCGCGCCATCCGGGCACGATCGCGATGATCGCCCGCTATGACGAGCCGCTGGCGCATCTGCTGCAGGGCGGCGCCGACGCCATCCTGGTGCCGTCGCGGTTCGAACCATGCGGGCTGACCCAGCTCTATGCGCAGCGTTATGGCACCGTACCGGTGGTCGCGCGCACCGGCGGGCTGGCGGACACGGTGATCGACGCCAACGAGGCTGCGCTGACCGCCGGGGTGGCGACGGGGCTGCTACACCTGCCGGCATCGGGCGAGACATTGAAGGCGGCGATCAGCCGCACGATCGACCTGTTCGGGCAGCCGGCAGTCTGGCAGAACATGCAACGACGCGGGATGGGCGCGGATTATAGCTGGGCACGGAGCAGCGCGCGTTACGCTGATCTGTTCCGTTCGCTCGTCACAAGGACCGCCGAAGCGTGAATATCATAAAGGTCGCAACTACGCCCTTCGGCGACCAGAAGCCCGGAACGTCGGGGCTTCGCAAGAAAGTGCCGGTGTTCGCGCAGCCGCATTATGCGGAGAATTTCATCCAGGCGATTTTCGATTCACTCGAAGGATTCGCTGGCAAGGCGCTGGTGATCGGCGGCGACGGGCGCTTCTATAATCGTGAAGTCATCCAGGTTGCGATCCGGATGGCCGCGGCCAACGGCTTCGGCACCATCCTTGTCGGGCGCGGGGGCATCTTATCGACGCCGGCCGCGAGCAACCTGATCCGGCAATATGGCGCTTTTGGCGGGATCGTGCTGTCGGCGAGCCACAATCCCGGTGGGCCGACCGAAGATTTCGGAATCAAATATAATATCTCCAATGGCGGCCCCGCGCCGGAGAAGATCACCGATGCGATCTACGCGCAATCGAAGGTGATTGATCGCTATCTGACGCTCGATACCCCCGACATCGATCTCGATGCCGACGGCGAAACGCAGGTCGGCGCCGCGATCGTCCGCATCCTCGATCCGGTGGCCGACTATGCCGCGCTGATGGAGAAGCTGTTCGATTTCGATGCGATCCGCGCGATGATCGCGTCGGGCTTCGGCATCGCCTTCGATGCGATGAGCGCCGTGACCGGCCCCTATGCGACAGAGATATTGGAGAGGCGGCTCGGCGCGCCGGCAGGCACTGTGCGCAACGGTATCCCCCTGCCCGATTTCGGTGGCCATCACCCCGATCCGAACCTCGTCCACGCCAAAGAGCTTTACGATATGATGATGTCCGCCGATGCGCCCGATTTCGGTGCGGCATCGGACGGCGATGGCGACCGCAATCTGATCATCGGCAAGGGAATCTTCGTCACGCCATCTGACTCGCTGGCGATGCTGGCGGCCAACGCGCATCTGGCGCCCGGCTATGCCGGTGGCCTAAAGGGCATCGCGCGATCGATGCCGACCAGCGGCGCGGCGGATCGCGTCGCCGAGGCGATGGGGATTCCGCTTTACGAGACGCCGACCGGCTGGAAGTTCTTCGGCAACCTGCTCGACGCCGGCATGGCGACGATCTGCGGCGAGGAAAGCGCTGGCACGGGCTCGGACCATGTTCGGGAAAAAGACGGGTTGTGGGCAGTGCTGCTGTGGCTCAACATCCTCGCGGTGCGCGGCGAAAGCATGCAGGCGATTGCCAAGGCGCATTGGGCCAGGTTCGGCCGAAACTACTACGCGCGGCACGATTATGAAGCAGTCGAAACCGAAGCCGCCGACGCGATGATGGCCGAACTGCGCGGTAAGCTCGCATCCTTGCCGGGCACCGCGATCGGATCGCTGATCGTCGCGAGCGCCGACGATTTCGCCTATCTCGACCCGGTCGATGGATCGGAGAGCAGGAATCAGGGCATCCGCATCCTGTTCGAAGGGGGCTCACGAATCGTGTTCCGCTTGTCGGGCACCGGAACGTCGGGCGCTACGATCCGCGTCTATATCGAGCGCTTCGAGCCCGCCGACGGCAATCTCGGCCGCGAGACCGGCGAAGCCATCGCCGATCTGGTCGCTGCGGTCGAAAAGGTCGCGGGCGTCGCCCGCCATAGCGGCCGGACCGCTCCCGACGTGATCACATGACGATCGCCAACCAGTCCCCGCCCGAGCGGTTCGGCGCAAGCGTGACGCCGGGCGGCGTTCATTTCGCGCTATGGTCCGAAAGCGCGGCCGCCGCCTGGGTGTCGATCTTCGACGACAAGGGCGAGCGCGAGACCGACCGGGTTGCGCTGCCGCGCGGGCCCGCCGATATCTTCCAGGTTGGCGTTCCGGGCCTCACAGCCGGCACGCGCTACGGCTTCCGCACGGATGGACCTTATGATCCCGATCGGGGCCTCTGGTTCGATCCCGCCAAGCTCCTCGCCGATCCCAACGCGATCACGATCGACCGGCCCTATCATTACGACCCGCGCCTCGCCGCACCACGCAGTGCCGGCGTCGATACCGCACCGCTGATGCCGAAGGGCGTGGTGACGGCGCTGCCTTCGCTACTGGCCGCCACGCCGCCGCTCTTCACCCCCGGCGGGCTGATCTACGAACTCAATGTGCGTGGCTTCACCATCGGGCATCCCGATGTCCCGCCGGAACTGCGCGGTACGATCGCCGCGCTCGCGCACCCCGCGATCATCGCGCATCTCAAGGCGATCGGCGTCGATGCGATCGAACTGATGCCGATCACGGCGTGGATCGACGAACGCCATCTCGGCCCGCTCGGGCTCAGCAATAGCTGGGGCTATAATCCGGTCGGCTTCATGGCGCTCGACCCGCGCCTCGCGCCGGGCGGGCTGACGGAGCTGCGCGAAACGGTGGCAACCTTGCACGCCAACGGGATCGGCATACTGCTCGATGTCGTGTTCAACCACACCGGTGAGAGCGACCGGATGGGGCCAACGCTGTCGCTGCGCGGCATCGATAATCGCGCCTATTTCCGGACGGTGCACGACGACCCTGGGTTTCTCGCCAATGACAGTGGCTGCGGTAATACGCTCAATTGCGATCATCCGGCGACGCGGCGGCTGATCCTCGATGCGATGCGGCACTTCGTCGGCTATGCCGGGATCGACGGTTTCCGTTTCGATCTCGCGCCTATCCTTGGCCGCGCGCGCGATGGCTTCGAACCGCAGGCGGCGATCTTCCGCGAGTTCGCGCGCGATCCTTTGCTCGCCGATCGGGTAATGATCGCCGAGCCCTGGGATATCGGCCCGGGCGGCTATCAGCTTGGCAATTTCGCTGCACCCTTCCTCGAGTGGAGCGATCGCTACCGCGACGACGTGCGCCGCTTCTGGCGGGGTGATCCGCATAGTATCGGTGACCTCGCGACGCGCCTTGCCGGATCCTCGGACATCTTCGCCGGCCGGAAGCAGACACATAGCCGCACCGTCAATTTCGTCGCCGCGCATGACGGCTTCACCGTCGCCGATGTCGTCGCCTATCAGCGCAAGCATAATGAGGCGAACGGCGAGCAGAATCGCGACGGCCACAACGAGAATTTCTCCTGGAATGGCGGTGTCGAGGGGGCGACCGACGATGCGGCGATCATCGCCGGACGAAAGCGCGACATCCGGGCATTGCTCGCTACCTTGTTCGCGTCGCGCGGGACGATCCTGCTGACCGCAGGCGATGAATTCGGACGGAGCCAGCAGGGCAACAACAACTGTTATGCGCAGGATAACGAGCTCAGCTGGATCGACTGGGCCGGGCGCGACCGCGAGCTCGAAGCCTATACCGGTCAACTTGCCGCAATCCGACGCGATCATCCGGCGATAGCCGACCCTGTCCTGCTCGGTTCCGCCGATGTCGATTGGCTCACGCTCGACGGCCGTGAATTCTGCGCCGACGACTGGCATGATCCACGCACCGCAAGCATCCTCATGCTGCTCCATCTGCCCGAGCAGCCGCAGCGTGTCGCCATCGCCTTCAACCGCACCGACGATGGTCTCACTGTGTCGCTGGCGGCCCGGCCCGGCCATGTCTGGCACCGTCTCGATGGTGGTACGGGGTCGCTCATCATCGCCCCGCGCTCGGTCGGCTTTCTGATCGAACGGGAGGGTGAATGAACGACGAATGGTGGCGCGGCGCGGTCATCTACCAGGTCTATCCGCGGTCCTATCAGGATAGCGGCTGCGACGGCATTGGCGACCTCAGCGGGATCACGCGGCGGCTCGATCATATCGCCTCGCTCGGCGTCGACGCGGTGTGGATCGCGCCCTTCTTCAAATCTCCGATGGCCGATATGGGCTATGACGTTTCGGATTATCGCGACGTCGATCCGCTGTTCGGCACGCTCGCCGATTTCGACGCGCTGCTGGCGCGGGCGCACGAACTGGGCTTGAAGATCATCATCGATCAGGTGCTCAGCCACAGCTCCGATCAGCATGAATGGTTCAAACAAAGCCGGACGAGCAAGGATAACGACAAGGCCGACTGGTATGTCTGGGCCGATCCCAAGCCCGACGGCACCGCGCCGAACAACTGGCTCTCGATCTTCGGCGGCCCCGCCTGGGAATGGGACGGGCAGCGCATGCAATATTATATGCACAGCTTCCTGACCTCGCAGCCCGATGTGAATTTCCACAATGAGGCCGTGCAGGATGCCCTGCTCGATACGATGCGCTTCTGGCTGGATCGCGGGGTCGATGGCTTCCGCCTCGATGCCTGTAATCATTATTTCCACGACGCGCTGTTGCGCGACAATCCGCCGGTCGCGCGGTCGCATGCGCTCGATATTCCCGACAGCAATCCCTATGGTTTTCAGGAGCACAAATACGACAAGACCCAGCCCGAAAACCTGCCTTTCCTGCGCAGGATCAGAGCGGTGCTCGATGAATATCCGGGGACGGTCGCGGTCGGCGAGGTTGGCGATGGCGATCGTTCGCCCGAGACGGTCGGGCTTTACACCTCCGGCGGCGATACGCTCCATTTCTGCTACACCTTCGATCTGTTCGGATCGGACTTTTCGAGCAAATTCTTCCGCAAGACCGTCGAGACCTTCGAGCGCGGGGCCAGCGATGGCTGGGTATGCTGGGCGCTATCCAATCATGATGTGATGCGCCACGTCAGCCGGTTCGCGCAGCCGGGCGACGATCCCGATACGATCGCGCGGCTGGCGATCGCGCTGCTGATCGCGCTGCGCGGAGCGATCTGCCTCTATCAGGGCGAGGAACTGGCGCTGCCCGAGGCCGAGCTCGCTTTCGAGGATCTGCGTGATCCTTATGGCATTCGTTTCTGGCCATCGTTCAAAGGGCGTGACGGATGCCGAACGCCGATGCCCTGGGAGTCGGCAGCGCCGCAGGCCGGCTTCAGCGCCGGCAAGCCTTGGCTCCCTATCGCCGATGCCCATGTCGCCAGATCGGTCGATCGGCAGGAGCGCGAAGCGGGCTCCATTCTGGCCTTCTACCGTGAAGCGATTGCGCTTCGACACCGAGAAGCCGCGCTGCAGCGGGGCGAAATATTCTTTATCGACGCCCCCGAAGCCATCCTGGCTTTCACGAGGGATGATATACTATGCGTGTACAATCTTTCGCGCGAAGTTCAGCAATGGCCGATACCCGCCAATTTCCAACGCGCGCAGCTACTTGGTTTGTCCCGCTCCATTCAGATTGAGGACAGCTATCTCATACTACCGCCGCTGTCGTTCTCGTTCCTGCGTGCCGCGGCGCAACACGCCGCTTGATATAACATATCATCACATCTAAGGAAGGCGAGCTCAGAGCGCAGGGATGATATAGCATGACACGCAAAATGCGTTTTTCGATTTCGATGTCCACTCTGGCAATTGCCTGCGCTGCCCCCGCGCTCGCGGAAGCGCCCGGACACGATGTCGACTATCACCATGACGACTCGTCGGACATCATCGTCAGCGCCCCGATCCACCGCGACCGCATGGATGTGCTCGCCAACAGCGTCGCGATTAGCGGCGCGGAACTCACAAGTGCGATGCGCCCGACGATCGGCGAAACGCTGCAGCACACCGCCGGCGTGTCGGCGACGAGTTTTGGCCCCAATGCATCGCGTCCGATCCTGCGTGGCTTGCAGGGCGAGCGCGCCAAGGTGCTGACCGACGGCATCGGATCGATCGACGTATCGAATACCAGCGTCGATCACGCCGTCGTCATCAACCCGCTGCTGGCCGATCGTATCGAAGTCGTGCGCGGGCCAGAGGCGTTGCTCTATGATTCGGCTCCGCTCGGCGGTGTCGTCAACGTGTCCGACAAGCGCATCCCCCGCCTGGTGCCCGACGAGGCGGTGCATATCGATGCGACCGGCAGCTACGGCTCGGCATCGCGCGAGCGTTCCGGCGGCGGCTCCGTCGATGCACCGCTGGGGCGGAAATTCGTCGTCCATCTCGACGGCAGCTATCTCAAGACCGACGATCTGCGCATCGGCGGCTATGTTCTCGCGCCTGAAGCGCGGACCGAGGCTCTGGCATCCGCACTGCTGCCGGTCGATCCGGCCAACCCGGTCGACTTCGCCGGCAACGCCGCGCTGCGTGACCGGCTTCCCAACTCGGCGAGTAAGACATGGACCGTCGGGGCGGGCGCAGCCTATATCGGCGATGGCGGCAATATCGGCTTTTCCTACGCCCATTATGACAGCTTCTACGGCGTGCCCATCCGCTATGCGACGGAACCGGGCGAAGCGCAGGAAGCACCGCGCCTCGATATCGCGCAGGATCGGATCGATGCGCGCGCCGAAATCGACGTCAACGGCGATCTGCTCAAATCGATCAACATGCGCGCGGGCTATGCGCATTACCGCCACTTCGAGCTGGAAGAAGACGGATCGGTCGGCACCGCCTTCTACAATGACGGCTTCGAGGGCCGGCTCGAACTGGTGCAGGCCGATCAGGGCATCTGGCATGGCGCGACCGGCGCGCAGTTCACGGTGCGCGACTTCAACGTGATCGGCGCAGAGGCTTTCCTGCCGAAGAGCAGCACGCAGAAGATCGGTGCCTTCACCTTGCAGCAGATCGATTATGGCACGCTCAAGATCGAAGGCGGGCTACGCTACGAGCATAGCGATGTCGCCGCGTCGCCGCTGCAATCGCAACCGCAATTCTTCAATGGCAGCCGCAGCTTCGACACGCTCTCCGGATCGCTTGGCGCCTCCTATGGCCTTTCCGACAATTGGCGGATTGGCGGCAATCTGATGCGCACCGCGCGTGCACCCTCCGCCGACGAACTCTTCGCCAACGGCCCCCATGCCGGCACCGAAGCCTTCGAGATCGGCGATCCGAACTTCAGGACCGAAAAGTCCTGGGGCATCGAAGCCGTGCTGCACGGCAAGGGTGCGGGCTTCACCTTCAACGCCTCGCTTTATCACAACTGGTTCCGCAACTTCATTTACGACGCACGCACCGGCGCGCTCGAAGACGGGCTACCGGTGTTCCAGAACTTCCAGGCAAAGGCGCGCTATTATGGCGCCGAAGCCGAGGGATCGCTGCAACTCGCCACGATCGGTGACTACGCGATCAAGGCCGATGTGCTCGGCGACTATACCCATGCCACGATCAGCGGCGTCGGCCCTGCCCCGCGCATCCCGCCGCTTCGCCTGCTCGGCGGGCTAGAGGCAAACAGCCCGCGGATCGGCGGTCGGATCGAAGTCGAATGGACCGACAAGGCCCAGCGGCTTGCCGCGTTCGAGACGCCGACCGATGGCTTCACCATCGTCAACGCTTCTGTCACGCTGCATCCCTTCGCCGCCAATGAGGCGACGAGCATCATCTTCTCGGCGAACAATATCTTCGACGTCGATGCCCGCCGGCACACGAGCTATCTCAAGGATTTCGCGCCGTTATCGGGGCGCGACTTCCGGGTGACGGCGCGGGTGAGCATCTAATCATTCGTGACAGGCGCCGCAGGCCGGACTAACAGCGGCCGCATGTCGGCGATTCGTACCTTCCTGCAGCGCCGGGCCGGGCTGGTGGCATTGCTGCTCGCGTTCGCGCTTGCCGCACGCGCGCTGGTCCCCGCCGGCTATATGGCAAGCAGTTCGCCTAACGGCCTCACGATCGAACTTTGCAGCGGCGTCGCGGGCAAGACGGTGACGCTCATGCTGCCCGGCGCGCCGGCGCACCAGCAGGAGGGCAAGGCGGATATGGGCAGCCCGTGCGCGTTCAGCGGCGGTGGTGTCGCTCTAACCTCGGCCATCGACCCGTTCCTCCTTGCGGGGGCAATCGCCTTCGCGATCATGTTGGGCTTCCGGCCTGCGCGCACACTGCCTGCCGAAGCACCCGCCTATCTGCGCCCGCCGCTTCGAGGGCCACCGCACGCCTGAATGATGCGCGCCGCGTGATGGGACATCCTGTCGCGCAATGCGCCCCGTGCCTTGCCCGAAGGGCAATATTCAGGAACGCGCCGTGGCTGAGGCCCGGCGCCCATCGACGGACATATAGTCTTGCTGACTTTCCAGGTCGCCGCGACCGCGACGGCGCTCGCTTTTGCTTCCTCCGCTTTCGCGCAAACGCACGACGATGCGCGCCGCACCGAACTGCTGCGGCAACGCGCTGCGATCGATGCCGAACTGGCAACGCTCGCCGCGCCGCAGCCCGCCAGCGTGTCGACGCCCGCGCGGACCGCCGTAAGCGACATCGTCGTCACCGGCCACGCGCTTTCGCTCACGACGACGATTCCCGGCCAGACGGTCACGACGATCGACGATACCGCCTTCCGCAACACACCCGCGACGACGATCGCCGACATCGTGCGGCTGAGCCCTGGCGTCACCGTGATCCAGGGCAACGGTCCGCGCGACGTTGGCGTGTCGATCCGCGGATCGAATGCGCGCAACAGCTTCGGCGCGCGCAATATCCAGGTGTTCGAGGATGATTTCCCCGTCACCCAGCCCGACGGCCTCGCGCGCTTCGACCTGACCGATCCGCATGCTTATGGCGCGGTCGATGTCGTGCGCGGGCCATCGTCGGCGCGCTATGGGAATTATGCACTGGGCGGCGCGATCAACTTCAGGACGCGCAAGGGCAGTGACATCCATGGCGCCGAGGTCGGGATTGATGGGGGCAGCGATGGCTATGCCAATCTCTACGCTACGATCGGCAATGCCGGAACCGATTATAATTATGCGCTGTTCGGCAGCTTTGTCCGCGCAGATGGCGCGACCGGGCACAGCCATTATGAGACGGGCACGATCAACGCCAAAGCGACCTATGCGCTTTCGGATCGCGATCGGATCACCGTCAAGGCGATCTATAACGAAGGCGAATTCCAACTCGCGACGCGCGCGTCGTTTAACCAATATCTCGCGAACCCCTATCAACACGGATGTGCCGCAGCCGCTACGGCGGCGGCAGGATGCGGAACGATTTCGGTGCTGGTCAACGGCGTCAATGGCGCCCGAATTTCGCAGACCGCGACCGAAGGCGATCTCGCCCGCAACGACCGGCGTACGATTGCAGGCGCGCGCTACGAACATGATATCAGCGCCGAGACGACCTGGCGCACACAGGCGACCTTCGATAGCAGGGTGGTCAACCAGCCGACCAGCGCGACGCCGTTCAAGGGCACGCTCGATAGCTATAATCTGACGAGCGACGTCACCTACGACGGCGAGAGCGCGGGCTTGAAGGCAACGAGCTTCGTCGGCATCTTCTACAATTATCTCGATAATCAGAGCTATAGTTTCCACAAGACGCCCGCAGGGCGCAACGGCTTCGGCGCGGCGACGCAAACGGTGTTCGGCGATATCCGCAATATGGGGCTGCGGCTGCGCGAGGAACTGCAGATCACACCGAAGCTGCAATTTGTCGCGGGTGTCGGCTTCGAACGATCGATCATCGATGTACGTCAGACCGCTTTTGCCTACCCGTTCAACGCCAGTCCCGTGCTGACCCTGATCCCCGCCGAGCGGCATTTCTCCAACATCGCGCCTGAGGCGGCATTGCTCTGGCAGGCGACCCGCGCCGTGCGCCTGCACGCACGGATCGGCACCGGCTATGGCATCCCACAGGCCGGCAGCCTGTTCGTCACCGACGCGGGTGTGCCGGGTAATAACAGCTCGCTCAAAACGCAGAGGAACGTCGGTGCTGATATCGGCGCGGAGATCGCGCTCGGCGACAATCTCAAGGCCGAGATCACGGGCTATCGCGAGTGGTTCCGCAACGAACTGATCAGCCAGTCCGCAGGAATCGGGCTGCTCGCTTATACGGCGAATGCGCCACGATCGATTCATCAGGGCGTCGAGATCGGGCTGGCGTGGCGGCCCCTTCAGGGCCTGAGACTCGAAGCCAGCTACAGCTATAATGACCAGCACTACACGCGCTTCAACGAACGCCTGAGCGCTGGAGCGTTCACCACGCTGCTCGATCGCGACGGCAAGAAGATCCCGGGCGTCATCCCGAGTTTCGTCAACGGCAGGGCGGGCTATGATCAGCCCGATGGGTCGCTGGCCGGGCTGGGCGGCTTCGTCGAACTGACCTATCGTCAGGGCTATGCGATCGACAACAGCAACCTGTTGAAGCTGCCGGGCTATACCCTAACCAACCTCAACCTTCATTATGACCCGCCTGCGGGAAGCGGCTGGCTGTCGCGGATCAGCCTGTTCGCGTCGATCCAGAACCTGTTCGATCACACCTATGTCGGATCGGCTTCGATCATCGCCAACAGCCTGAACGCGACCACCGGTGTCGAAAACACTGCCTCGTCGCTGAGGAACGTGACCGGATCGATCTATGCGGGCATGCCCCGCACGGTCTATGCCGGCATGAAAACGCGGTTCTGAGGAGGGCTGGAACGATGAGCAAACCCGCCCCCGGCCCGCGCTGGTACAATGCCGTCTGGCGCTGGCATTTCTATGCCGGGCTGTTCTGCATTCCACTGGTGCTGTGGCTGTCGCTGACCGGCTCTATCTATCTGTGGAAGCCGCAGATCGAGGCGCTGATCGACCGGCCTTATGCCCATTTGGCCAAAACCGGCTCGCGGGCGAGCGCAGCCGCGATCGCCGGGGCTGCCGTTCGCGTCGTGCCCGGATCGGTGCTGCATCGCTACCAGCTCCCCGATACGGCCGCGCAGGCTGTACAGGTGATCGTCGGCCGCAAGGGCGTCGAGACACGCGTCTATGTCGATCCGCACTCGCTCGCCATTCTTAAGCAGGTCCGCGAAGACGACCGACTGATGCGCTGGGTGTTCCGATTGCATGGCGAACTGATGATCGGCGATCCGGGAAGCTGGATCGTCGAGACCGCCGCGTGCTGGGCAATCGTGATGATCCTCACCGGCGCCTATTTATGGTGGCCCCGCGCCACGACCGGGCTTGGTGGGGTGCTCTGGCCCAGACTCGATCTCAGCGGCCGGGGTTTCTGGCGCGATATCCATGCCGTGACCGCCATCTGGATCAGCGTGCTGGCATTAGGGCTGATTCTGACCGGCCTGCCCTGGGCCAATGTCTGGGGCGGCTATCTCAAGCAGATCCGCTACGCGACGGGCACGAGCGATGGCCCACAGGACTGGTCGACAAGCTCGAAGGCGGGCAGCATGACGATGATGGGCAACCATGCCGAGCATGGTGGGATGACAATGGATCATCCGCTGACCGACTATCGCCCGCTCGATCGCATCATTCCGAACGTCGCGCCGCTCGGCCTCGCCGCCCCGGTGCTGATCGCGCCGCCGGCAGCGCATGACGATCTGTGGACCGCGAAATCCGATGCCGCCGATCGGCCACTGCGCACCAACCTGACGGTCGACGGCGTCAGCGGTACGATCGTCGGGCGCAAAGACTTCGCCGATCGCCACTGGATCGATCGCGCGGTCGGCTATGGCGTCGCCGCGCATGAGGGGCAGTTGTTCGGGTTGGCCAATCAGTTGCTCGGTGTTGTGGCGGCGCTCGGGCTGTTCGTCACCGCGTTCAGCGGCGGGGTGCTGTGGTGGCGGCGGCGATCGGTTGGCCTGCTCGGGGCGCCACCGGCACTATCGCGACCCAAAGGCGGTGTGGCGCTGATCGGCGGGATCCTGTTGCTCGGGCTGCTGTTTCCGATGTTCGGCGGAACGCTGCTCCTTGTGCTGGCCATCGATATATTCGTTCTGCGTAGGATCGCACCTGTCAGCCGCTGGCTCGGGCTTCGCGCTTGCGCTTAGATGCTGCGTCGCGTCATATGTCTGAAACACCGCTGAGGCAGAGCCGCGCCCATGACGATCCTCTCACGCCGCGACCTCATGATCGGTGCCGGCGCTACCATGATCGCCGCGCCGGCAATCATCCGCGCACAGCAGAGCTTCGCGCAATTCCCCTTTCGCCTGGGCGTCGCTTCCGGCGATCCGAGTTCGGATGGCTTCGTGCTATGGACCCGCCTCGCCCCCGATCCGTTCGACGAGCATGGCGGCATGCCGCTGGCTCCGGTCGATATCGACTGGTTCGTCTATGACGATCCCGTCAAGCAAGGCGTCGTCCAGAAGGGCACGGTGAAAGCCTGGCCCGAACTGGGTCATTCGGTGCATGTCGAAGTGAGCGGGCTGCAACCCGACCGGCCCTATTGGTATCGCTTCATCGTCGGGCGTGAGAAGACCGTCGTCGGCCGCACGCGTACCTTGCCGCTGCCCGGCGCGAAGCTCGATCATATCCGCTTCGGCGTGGCCGGCTGCCAGCATTATGAGGACGGACTCTACACCGCCTATCGCCACCTTGCGGACGAGGACGTCGCCTTCGTCTGGCATTATGGCGACTACATCTACGAAGATCGCGCGCGACAGGTGAATTACGAGCGCGACGGATCGCCGAAGATCCACGTCCGGGATCATGTCGGCACCGATTGCTACACGCTCGGCGATTACCGGCGTCGATATGCGCAGGCGAAGATGGACCCCGACCTGCAGCTAGCCCATGTTAACGCGCCCTGGTTCACCACGCTCGACGATCATGAGGTGGTCGACAACTGGACCTCGACCGTCAGCCCCTATCAGAAGAACCCGGCGCTGTTCGAGATCCGCCGCGCCGCCGCCTTCCAGGCCTATTATGAACATATGCCGCTGCGGCTGTCGTCGATGCCCAATGCGAAAGGGATGCAGATTTATCGGCGCGCGCGCTTCGGCGATCTGCTCGACGCGCATTTTCTCGACACCCGCCAGTTCCGCAGCCCGCTCGCCTGCCAAGGCGGCTTCGATCCCATCTGCGACGGCATCGCAATGGCCGGGCGGACTGTGATCGGCGACGCACAGGAGAAATGGCTGACGTCGTCGCTGCGCGAACGCGCCGGGCGCTGGAACCTGATTGCCCAGCAGGTGATGATGATGCCGCTCGACCGCCGCATTGCCGACGAGCCGAAACCGATCCGCAACACCGATAGCTGGGGCGGCTATGATCCGGCGCGCGAGCAGATGCTAGGCAACCTCAAGGGCTATGGCAATGTCGTGGTGATGACCGGCGACGAGCATCAGAATTTCGCGGGCGAACTGCGTCGGAACGGCGGCGCTGGCGAAGCCGTTGCGGTGGAGTTCGTCTCGACCTCGATCAGCTCCGGCGGCAATGGCAGCGACAGGCGCGCGGGGGCCGACAAGATCATGGCGGACAACCCCTTCCTCAAATTCTCGAACGATCAACGCGGCTATATGATCTGCGATGTCAGCCGCGACATCTGGCAGGGGCAGTTCCGCGTCGTCGACCAGATCACCGCGCCCGGCGGCACTATCTCGACCCGCGCGACCGCGACGATCGAACGCCGCGTGCCCGCGATCAATCTGTCCTGATCACCCTGCCCGGCAGCGCGGCGACCACCTTCCGTTTCCATTCAGCACTGCCCTGCGGCCAGCGCATGATCTCGGCAATCGTGCGCCTGCAGCCGAGGCAAAAGCCGCTCGCCTGGTCCATTTCGCAGACCTTGGTGCATGGCGACGGTGTCGTCATCAACGCTTCGCCAGCGCAATCAGCGTTGCCGGGGTCAGCACCTGTGGCAGGACTTCCATCTGTCCGTCGCGGCCGTAGAACAGGTAAAGCGGAACGCCCGAGCGACCGTGGCTTTCGAGAAAACGCCCGATCGCGGCATCGCCATCGGTCCAGTCGCCGATCATCACAACGACCCCGGCATCGGCAAAGGCCTTGCGAACCTCGTCGCGCTCGATCGCGGCCTTTTCGTTGACCTTGCAGCTCAGGCACCAGTCGGCGGTGAAGTAGAGAAAGACCGGCTTGTGTTCGGCGATCAGCGCGTCGAGTCGCGCTTCGTCGAATTTCTCGCCATTGGTCGCAACGGCAGCAACGGGCGCCGCCAGCGGCACGAGCGCCAGCGCCGCGGCAACAACCACGAGCGCTGCCAGCACGGGTGCCCAGCTCAGGCGCGTGCCTTTACGCTGGCGTGCGCCCATCCACCACAGCGTGAGCCCCAGCAGCAATGCCAGCGCGAGCCCGAGCATAATGCCGTCCGCGCCCGCCTGACGGCCCAATATCCAGGCCAGGCCAAGTGCGGTTAAGAACATCGGTACCGACAATATCCGGCGCAGCGTATCGAGCCACGCGCCGGGCTTGGGCAAGCGGCGGCGCAGCGCGGGGATGAAACCGAGCAGCAGGAACGGCAACGCCAACCCGAAGCCGAGCCCCGCGAAAATCGCCAGTGCCGCCGCTGTCGGCAGCACCAGCGCGACGCCGAGCGCACCCGCCATGAACGGCCCCGTGCAGGGGGTAGCGATGAACGCCGCCAGAACACCGGTCCAGAAAGCCGGGATGACGCCACTGCCGCGGGTCAGCGCTTCGCCCATCCCGATCGTGCCGAGTTCAAACAGGCCGGCAAGGTTGAAGCTGATCGCCGTCACCAGCAGCAAGAGCGCGAGGATCATGCGCGGATTCTGCAACTGGAACGCCCAGCCCACCGCTTCGCCCCCAGCCCGCAGTGCCAGCAACGCGACGCCAAGGCCCACGCAGCACAGAATCACGCCAGCGGCGTAAGCAAGCGCTTCGCGCCGCGCCTGCGCATCGCTCTCCTGCTGTCGCGCGAGGCTGAGCGCCTTGAGGCTGAGGATCGGAAAGACGCACGGCATGATATTGAGCAGCAAGCCGCCAAGGATCGCGCCGCCCAATGCGAGCAACATGGTCGCAAGCATCGGCGATTTGCTCTCGCCCTTGCCGATCGCCGCCCCGGCGGACGGTACCACGCCGGGTTCGGCGCGCAGCGACAGGCCGTAATCCTCGCCGATCGCGAGCACACCTGTCAGAATTTCGGAAGGCTTGTTCGCTGTCGACGGCTTGAGCTCCACAATCAGCTGGTCACCATTACGACTGATTTTCTGGGGCGCGGCATAATCGATCACGCCGTCCACCGACGGGTAGAAATAGGGCGCGCTGACGTCGCGCTCGGCCGGAAAGGGAATCGCGATTCGCACCAGCCCCAGCTTGCGTTCGAAGCTGCCCGTCTGCGCGAGCGGCATTGGCAATCTCGCGCGCCATGCATCGAAGCGCGCCCGATTCTTCGGCGCCACCGCGCCCTCGCCGATCACCAGGTCGATCGCGACCGGCCCCTGTTCGGGGACGCATATTGTGGGCGAACAGGCGAGCCAGCGCGCCAGGCCACGCACTTTCACCGCCGTGCCGGGCGCCAGCCCCGCCGGCACCTTCAGTGCAGTCAGCAGCGCATAGGGCTTTTCATAAACATAGTTCATCAGCCCCTGAACAATGAGCCGCTGCGGCACCGGATAGCGCAGCGCGCCGGCCGATGCCCCGCTCGGCAAGGTCCAGGCCACATCGGTTGGAATCCCTGCATCGCCGGGATTTTCCCAATAGCCGTGCCAGTCCTTCTCGGGATTCATCACCAGCGCGAGCGAAATGGTGCTCCCCGCCGCCGGACGCATCGTCTCGGCCTCCAAAGAGGTGGTGATATGGCTGGCCGATGCCACTCCCGCGCCAAGGAGGCAGAGAGCGAGAGCGATGATAATTCGGAAACGAGCGAGCATCGGCGGCTTATGAACGCGTCGGCCGCGCAGGCAAAGCACTGATCTATAATTGCCGTTCGGTTTCGTAGACCCAGCCCTCGGGTTGGCTGGTAAAGCCTTTGGCCTCCAGCGCCCGGGTGATCTGCGGCAGGGACTGCTTGACGGTCAGACGAACCCGATAGCGATCATAATCGAGCACGGTGATCACCTCATGCTCCTGCGCGCTGTCGCTCATCAGATCGAGCACGAGATGGCCGTCACGGCAGATGACCGGGCCGCTGATGCTCTGCGGAATGCCAAGGCCGGGGGATGCGCCCGCGATATAGGCGCTGGCGACGCCGGCGCCGTCGGTGCAGGTTCCGCCCGGAAAACGGACATTGAGGTCGGCAATGTTGATAGTCATTCCGCCGAGCGGCGGCGCGCCGAACATCGCCGGCACGCCCATGTTGAAGCCTTCAAGCCCCAAACCGCCAAGCCCGTAGCTGAGCGCGCCTTTCAGCCGCGACACCTCATCGCTGCCCTCAAGCTCGAGCTTGATCCGGCCTTTGGCGAGATCGGTGAGCGAAATCTTGCTCGCCACATCGCCCAGCTCGACCTTGCCGAACTTGGCATCGTAAATCTGGCCGGCCCACAGATTGCCTTTGATGTCGCTCGACGTGAACCCGAATTTGTCGAGATGCGCAGCGTCAGCGCGGTCTTGAGGGGGATGAAGGGAATGCAGGCGGCTACCACGATGACGAACAGCAGAAAGCCCAATATCTGTTTCATGAAACCCCTCCCCCAACCGCCGTTTCTATAAGCGAGATCGGCGCCGCCTACCAAGCAGGAAGGCCCGCTTGCGAAACGATATTTGAAAGCGGCTCAGCGCCGCGAAAAGCCCTGCATCCGGCGCGCCCATAGATAGCCGATGACCATCCCCTTGATCGGCTGGATCATCAGCATTGCCATGATCAAAGCGATCGCGGGCCACAGCATCATCTGGATGCCGGTGGAGACATCGTAACGCAGATTGACCGCAACGATGCAGGGCACCAGCACATGGCCGAGGATCAGGATCACCAGATAGGCGGGCATATCGTCGGCAGTTTGTACGCTCCAGTTCTGACCACAGGCCGGGCAATGCGGCACCGGCTTCAGGAAACGCCCGAACAGTCGCGCATCTCCGCAGGCCGGGCAGCATCCCCTCGCCCCGCGCACGAGCGCCTGGCGGACGTCGCGATCGATGGGTGGTGCATTTTCGAGCATGGCGATCTCCTACAACAACAGACCGCTGACAGCCACGGCATTCGCCGAACGCTCCAACAACCATGACGGCACTTCGAGTCTGCGCGTTGACCAATCCCTCATGCTTGTGGCAAGCGGAGGCCGGATCGGGCGCCGCGCGGTAAAACGCCGTCAACCTTCCAACGATCAGGCGGAGAAATTACCGGTTTTCCACCTATGCGGGTGTAGCTCAATGGCAGAGCAGAAGCTTCCCAAGCTTACGACGAGGGTTCGATTCCCTTCACCCGCTCCAGACACATGGCTCCGTAGCTCAGCCGGATAGAGCAAGCGTTTCCTAAACGAGAGGTCGGGGGTTCAAGTCCCTCCGGGGCCACCATCTTTTCCGCGATGCCAGCTTCTATATCAGTTCTATCCTGGCATTATGCCCGACAAACGCCGCCACATGTGGATCACATGTCAATCGCACAACTGCATCAGTTGGTAGCCTTGGGCGGCCTTACGGGCAGCGGCAATGGCGCAACGGGAATGCCTTCCTCCATCAACGCCTTCGCTTCATCGGTTGATGTCTCGCCATGGATTGGCCGGGATTCCTGTTCGCCAAAATGCATCGACCGCGCTTCGTCGGCGAATTTCTTGCCGACATAGTCGGAGCCTTCGAGCATCTTCGTCTGCAGTTCGGCGATCTTGCCGACCATTTCCTTGAACTGATCGGGCGACGGCATGCCAGCGGCTGCGGGCAGCGAAGGCGCGTTGGCCGGGACCGGCAAAACTTTCGCGGAGCTACGCTGGTTGCCCTTTGCGCTGACATTAGGCGCCATCACCGCCTTGCCGACGTCGGTCGCGCCGCAATAAGGGCAAGCGACCAGCCCACGTGCCTTCTGATCCTCATAGTCGCTCGACGAGCCGAACCAGATTTCGAAGACGTGGCCGTTCGGTGCGCAGGCCAGATCGAAGACGATCATGCGCGTTCCACCGCGCCGATGGGACGGCGATGGGTGAGGGCTGGCACGCGGGCGCGAACATCGGCGAGCTGCGCCATATCGAGGTCGGCAAACCCGACGCCCTCACCCTCGCCCATGTCGAGCAGAACTTCGCCCCAGGGATCGACCACGAGCGAATGGCCATAGGTCGCGCGGCCGTCGTCATGCTCGCCGCTTTGCGCCGCCGCTATCACGAAGGCGCCTGCTTCGATCGCACGCGCACGCAGCAGCACATGCCAATGGGCCTTGCCCGTCGGAACGGTGAATGCTGCGGGCACAGACAATATGGTTGCACCGGCGTCGCTGAGCGCGCGATACAAATCAGGAAAACGCATGTCGTAACATATGGATAGTCCAAGTTCTGCCCATGGTGTATTAACAATCACAGGCTGCTCCCCCGGCGCGTAGGCTGCGCTCTCCCGCCAGCTTTCGCCGGTGGGCAGATCGACATCGAACAGATGGATCTTGTCGTAATGCGCGCGGACTCTGCCCTGATCGTCAATCACGAAGCCGCGATTGACGAGCCGATCATCCGCCCCCTCGCGCAGAGCGAGCGATCCGAGATGCACCCATAGCCCGGCCTCGGCCGCCGCCGTCCGAACCATTGCCAGCACGGCATCGTCGGCCTGCTTGTGAAGATGCGGCGCGGCGCGCTTGCGATCGCGGTCGAGCAGACCGGACATTTCGGGGGTGAACAGCATGTCGGCGCCGCCTGCCTTCGCCTTCCCGATCGCATCGACCAGCGCAGCGGCATTGGCGGCGGGATCGATGCCCGTCCGGCTCTGGAAGACCGCGACCCGCATCAGGCAGCGAACAACGCGTCCAGCTTGCCCGCGCGGTCGAGCGCGACAATATCGTCGCATCCGCCAAGGTGCTGATCGTTCACGAAAATCTGCGGCACGGTCGAGCGGCCATTGGCGCGCTGGAGCATCTCGGCGCGCTTCGGACCGCCCATGCTGATGTCATATTCCTCATACGGCACGCCCTTGTCGCGCAGCAGCCCGAGCGCGCGCGAGCAATAGGGGCAAAATCCCTTGGTGTAGATCTCAACCTTGGCCATCGTCGTTCCTTTGCTGACTGCCGAATTGTGGTCGGCACCCGCGAATGTCAACGCACGACATCCGCATCGCGCACCACGCGCGCCCAGCAGATCACCCCCACGCGGGCGGCACCGGCGCGTTTGAGCGCGCGGGCGCACGCCCTGACGGTCGCGCCAGTCGTGTAGACGTCGTCGACCAGCAGGACTGACTTGCCCTTCACCCGTGCCTTGTCACGGACGGCGAAAGCCCCCTTTACAGCCTTTTCACGGCCCGATGGCCCCAGGCCGCGCAGGATCGGCGTCGCTTTGGTGCGGGTTATCAGGTCGAGCGCGAGTCCATGATCGGTCTCGCGTGACAGCGCGCGCGCCATCAACGCCGACTGGTTGTAGCCGCGCCGCCATATTCGCCAGCGGTGGAGCGGTACCGGCGCCACCAGCCATCCGCCATCCGCCGGCAGATGACGCCGCATATGGCGCGACATCATTTCTGCAATCCCGGGCCGCCGCCCATATTTGAGCTTGAGCGCGAGCGCCCGCGCGATCGGCCCATAAGCGACCGCCGCGCGCATCGAATCGAAGGCGGGCGGATCGGCGTAGCAAGCGCCGCACAGCACATCCGGGCCGGGATCGCTTTCGAAGGTCACGCCGCAGCGCGCGCATTGCGGACCGCTCAGAAAATCGAGCGACGACCAGCAGGTCAGGCAGAATTCATGGTCGCGCTGGGTGATCACGCCGCACCCCGGGCAGCGCGGTGGCAAGGCAAAGGCGACGATTGCGCCCACCATGCGCCCTGCCCGATCAGACAATGTCTCGATCATCTTCCCCATCCAGCGCTTGTCACCCAGGCGCATGCCCGGCACAAGCGCGCGCGATGGAGCAGCCCGACATCTTCGACCGCACAGCTCGGCGCCGCCGGCGCGATCGCGCCGCGCGACGCTTTGCCGAGCACGCGTTTCTCGTCGATCATATCGTCGAGGAACTGGCCGACCGCCTCGCTTCGGTGACGCGCGAATTCTCGCGAGTGCTGATCCTCGGCAGTCATGATGGGCGCTATGCGAACGTCTTCGCCGCTCCAGGCCGCACCATCGTCAGCGCAGATCCGGGCTTTGCGTTCGCCCAGGAGAGCGGCGGTATACAATGCGACGAAGACCGCCTGCCCTTCGCCGACAGCAGCTTCGATTGCGTCATTGCGATCGGTGGCCTCGACGGCGTCAACGATCTGCCCGGTGCGCTGGTGCTGGTCCGGCGCATTCTTCGGCCGGATGGCCTGTTCATGGGCGCATTTGCAGCTGCGGGTTCGCTCAGCTGGCTCAAGGGCGCGGCGCTTGCTGCGGACAGCGCGACCGGGCCGGTCGCCGCCCGAATTCATCCGCAGATCGACGTCCGATCGGCGGGTGACCTGCTATCACGCGCGGGCTTTACCCTGCCCGTCGCCGATGGCGATCATATCGAGGTCGGCTATCCCGATCCGATCCGGCTGATCGATGATCTGCGCGGCATGGGAGCGACCAACATGCTCGTCAGCCGGCGTCCGATCGCACGTGGCAAAGCCTGGCTATCGGCATTGTTCGAGCGCTTTCACGCCGATGCCCGCAATGATGGTCGGCTTAGCGAGAGCTTCGAGATCGTCTACCTCACCGCCTGGTCGCCCGCGCCCGATCAGCCGAAGCCCGCACGGCGCGGCAGCGGCACGACCTCGCTCAGCGAAGCATTGCGCCCGCCGAAAAGCTGATCACGCGGCCTTGGGCGGATCGCGATGAAGAAATTCCCGCTGATAGGTCGCGTAATAGCCATTGAGCTTTTCCCATGCCTCTTCGGCCGTCTCGACGAAGCGGAAAAGCTGGAGGTCGCGTTCGGCGATCACGCCTTCTTCGACCAGAGCGTCGAAATTGACGACCCTCTCCCAGAATTCGCGGCCGAACAGGAAGATCGGCAGCTGCGCCATCTTGCCCGTCTGAACCAGCGTCAAAAGTTCGAACAATTCATCGAACGTCCCGAACCCGCCAGGAAAAGCCGCGACCGCGCGGGCGCGCAGCAGGAAGTGCATTTTTCGGATCGCGAAATAGTGGAACTGGAAGCTCAGATGCGGCGTGACATAGGCATTCGGCGTCTGTTCGAACGGCAGCACGATATTGAGGCCGATCGACTCCTGCCCGACATCATGCGCGCCGCGGTTGGCCGCCTCCATGATCGAAGGGCCACCGCCCGAGCATACGACGAACTGCCGCTTGCCCTTTTCGTCGAGCCCACACTGGCTGGCGATCTGCGCAAGCTTGCGCGCCTCATCATAATATTTGCCCTTGGCGATCAGCCGCTCGGCGATCCTGCGCTGCTTGTCGGTGGTGGCCGCCTTGAGCATCGCTTGGGACTTTTCACGCTCGGGAATGCGGGCTGATCCATACATGACGAAGGTCGAACCGATGTTCGATTCCTCCATCAACATCTCGGCCTTGAGCAGTTCGAGCTGGAAACGCACGGGGCGCAGCTCGTCCTTCAGTAGGAACTCATTGTCCTGGAAAGCGAGCTTGTAGCTGACATCGGTGGTTTGCGGAGTCTCGGTCGCCGTTTTCGCGACGGCGGCGTCTTCTTTGGCGCGGGAGAACACGCGCGACGGTATCTTACGGTTTGCCATATATCCTGCTTACATCAATGCGCGCGCCTGCCCAATCCCGGCAAGGCGAAAGCGCGCGGCTCTACCTGCAGTAGCGCCAGCTGCCCATGTCAAAATGAAAATGGTCGGCGTGAAGCGCATTTTCCTCAGGGCCAAGCACGACGATGAAGCGCGCACAGGCGGCCTTGTGGAGCGATCGGAGAAAGCCGCGTATCTGCGGATCGCTACTGTTCCAGCCCTGCTTGATCGTGATCCGCCGCCCGTCCTTCAGCTGAAAGCCGCCGATGTCGATCGCGTTGGCGCGGCCATGTTCGGAAAGCTTGTTGCCCTCCTTATTGTTGACCGGGCGGCAGGCGAACGAACCGAAGCTATCGATTTTCGTCACATAACCACCGAGCCAGCGCTGTGCCTGCGCCTGCACATCCTGCCGCACCCAGCGTGCGAACGGCACAGCGAGGCCGCATTTTACGGCACCGAGATTGGCGACGGGGATGCCGATCGCGACGAGCTTGACCGCCGATGTCGCCGAACAGCCATTGTCGAATCGGCGATCGGGCAAGGCTTCGACCTGCGACCCTTCGCTGCGCAGAATCGCAACGCATTGCGCGAATCGTTCCGGTGTTTCGACGGGTGGCTGATAGCGGGTGACCGGCCGACGCCCTTTGTCCGACGGGCCGACGCAGGAGCCGAGCAACAGGGCGACAATCAGGATGCTCGGCCAGAAACGCATGTCCCACTGTGCGGAGGCGTCGGCCGGGGGTCAACGCATCATGAGCCAACCTGTGACCCAGAAGCGCAATTGACACGCCGCCGCGTGCCACTAGAAGCGCCGACGGGCCACGCTGTCCCAACGCAGCGCGTGCTCTCTGTGAGGAGAGACTGACATGACTGACTTTGAACGCCCGGCTGCGAAGCCGGCTCGACCCCATTTTTCTTCCGGCCCCTGCGCTAAGCCGCCCGGCTGGTCCCCCGAAAAACTCGCTATCGGATCGCTTGGCCGCTCGCATCGTTCGAAGCTGGGCAAGGCCCGCATCGTCCATGCCGTCGATCTGACGCGGGACATCCTCGGTATTCCCGCCACGCACCGCATCGGCATCGTGCCAGGCTCGGATACCGGCGCCGTCGAAATGGCATTGTGGAGCATGTTGGGTGCCCGCAAAGCCACGATGGTCGCCTGGGAGAGCTTCGGTGAAGGTTGGGTCGCCGATGTCGTCAAGCAGCTCAAGATCGAAGCCGATGTCGTCAAGGCGGGCTACGGCCAGCTTCCCGATCTCGCCGCGCTCGATCAGTCGACCGATATCGTCTTCACCTGGAACGGCACCACCTCCGGCGTGCGCGTACCAAATGGGGATTGGATCCGCGACGATCGTGAAGGCCTGACCTTCGCCGACGCGACCTCGGCGTGCTTCGCGCAGGACATTCCCTGGGACAAGCTCGATGTCGTCACCTTCTCCTGGCAAAAGGTGCTCGGCTCCGAAGGTGCGCACGGTATCCTCGTGCTCGGCCCCCGCGCCGTCGAACGCCTCGAAAGCTACAGCCCCGCCTGGCCGCTGCCGAAGATTTTCCGCATGACCAAGGGCGGCAAGCTGATCGAAGGTATCTTCAAGGGCGAGACGATCAACACGCCGTCGATGCTCGCGGTCGAGGATTATATCTACAGCCTCGAATGGGCGAAGTCGATCGGTGGCCTCAACGCCCTGATCGCCCGCGCCGACGCCAATGCGGCCGCGGTCGATGCCTGGGTGCAGAAAACGGATTGGATCGAGCATCTCGCGGCTGATCCGGCGACACGTTCGAACACGTCGGTCTGCCTCAAATTCGCCGAATCGGCGGTGACCGGGCTCGATGAAGAAGCGCAGCTTGCACTGGTGAAGAAAATCGCCGGTCTCCTCGAGCTGGAAGACGCAGCTTATGACGTCGCCGGATATCGCGACGCGCCTCCGGGCCTTCGCATCTGGTGCGGCGGTACGGTCGATACGGCCGACGTGAAAGCTCTCGGCCCCTGGCTCGACTGGGCTTGGTCGCAGGCGCGCGCCGCTTAACCTCTCGCAAAATTCACGTCGCCCCGGTCAAGGCTGGGGTCCATGTCTGTTTTTCTCACACGGCGCCTTCTGCCGGAAGAGACATGGGCGCCAGCCTCCGCTGGCACGACGGTTCTAGTCAAGGAACTGAACCCATGCCTAAAGTACTGATTTCCGATCAGATGGACCCCCTCGCCGCACAGATTTTCCGTAATCGCGGCGTCGAGGTCGATGAGATCACCGGCAAGACCAAGGACGAATTGATTGCGATCATCGGCCAATATGACGGCCTCGCAATCCGCTCCTCGACAAAGGTCACGCAGGAGGTGCTGGACGCCGCGACCAACCTGAAGGTCGTCGGCCGCGCCGGCATCGGCGTCGACAATGTCGATATTCCCGCGGCGTCGGCCAAGGGCGTCGTCGTGATGAACACGCCGTTCGGCAACTCGATCACCACCGCCGAACATGCCATCGCATTGATGTTCGCGCTCGCCCGCGATCTGCCCGAAGCCGATCGTTCGACCCAGGCCGGCAAGTGGGAGAAGAACCGCTTCATGGGCGTCGAAGTGACCAGCAAGACGCTCGGCCTGATCGGCGCCGGCAATATCGGCTCGATCGTCGCCGATCGCGCCATCGGCCTCAAAATGAAGGTCGTCGCCTTCGATCCGTTCCTGACCCCCGAACGCGCGGTCGAAATGGGCGTCGAGAAAGTCTCGCTCGACGAGCTGCTCGCCCGCGCCGACTTCATCACCTTGCACACGCCACTGACCGATTCGACGCGGAACATCCTGTCGAAGGAGAATCTCGCCAAGACCAAGAAGGGGGTGCGCATCATCAATTGCGCGCGCGGCGGTCTGATCGATGAAGTGGCGCTCAAGGAAGCCCTCGACAGCGGTCAGGTCGCGGGCGCGGCACTCGACGTGTTCGTCACCGAGCCGGCAAAGGAATCGCCGCTGTTCGGCACGCCGGGCTTTATCTCCACACCGCATCTCGGCGCCTCGACCAACGAAGCGCAGGTCAATGTCGCGATCCAGGTCGCCGAGCAGATGGCCGATTTCCTCATGACGGGCGGCGTCACCAACGCGCTCAACATGCCGTCGCTGTCGGCGGAAGAAGCGCCGAAACTCAAGCCCTATATGCAGCTTGCCGAACGCCTCGGTGCGCTCGTCGGCCAGCTTGAGGGCGATGCGATCAAGGGCATTGCGATCGAGGTTGAAGGCGCCGCGGCCGAGCTCAACCAGAAGCCGATCACCGGTGCGGTGCTCGCTGGCCTGATGCGCGTCTATTCAGACACGGTGAACATGGTCAACGCACCGTTCCTCGCCAAGGAGCGCGGCCTCGACGTCCGCGAAGTGCGCCATGATCGCGAGGGCGATTATTCGACCTTGATCCGCGTCACCGTCACTACCGCCCAAGGTTCGAAATCGGTCGCCGGCACCCTCTTCGCCAACGCGCAGCCTCGCCTCGTCGAACTATATGGCATCAAGGTCGAGGCCGATCTCGACGGTGCGATGCTCTACATCGTCAACGAAGATGCCCCGGGCTTCATCGGCCGGCTCGGTACGACCCTTGGCGAGGCCGGCGTCAATATCGGCACCTTCCACCTCGGCCGACGCGCCGCCGGCGGCGAGGCGATCCTGCTGTTGTCAGTCGACGAACCCGTCGATGTCGCGCTCAAACCGAAGATCTTCCAGCTCCCCGGCGTAAAGTCCGCCAAGGCGCTGAAGTTCTGATGCTCGCCGGGATGCGCGTTGTTTGTTGAACAAGCCGCGCATCCCGCTATGAGCCGCACCCGATGAGTATTGCACCAGGCCTCCTGCCCGAAGGGCTGCGCGATCGGCTGCCCCCGCAGGCGGAGGCCGGGTCGCGCCTGCTGCACCGCGTGATCGTGGCCATCGGCAAGCATGGCTATGCGCGCGTATCGCCGCCGCTCGCCGAGTTCGAGGAAGGGCTCGTCGGCCAGCTCAAATCGGCGCGCGCGCAGGATCTGCTTCGCTTTGTCGATCCCGTGTCGCAGCGAACGCTTGCTCTGCGTCCTGATATCACGGCGCAGGTCGGCCGCATCGCGGTGAGCCGGATGGCGCATCGCCCCCGCCCGCTGCGCCTCGCTTATGGCGGGCCGGTCCTCAAGCTGCGCGCGACTCAATTGCGACCCGAGCGTGAGTTGACCCAGGCCGGCGCGGAGCTGATCGGCACCGACAATCTCGCCGCCGTGATCGAAGTGCTTCAGGTCGCAATCGAGGCGCTGCAGATTGCCGGCGTCACAGGAATAACCGTCGATCTCACTCTGCCAGATCTCGTCGAGACGCTGGCAAGCGGCGCCATGCCGCTGGAACCCGGCAAGGTCGATGCCGTCCGCAAGATGCTCGACGCCAAGGATGCGGGCGGGCTCGCCAGCCTCGGCGCACAGAATTACCTGCCCTTCATCGAAGCGGCAGGGCCCGCCGCAACCGCACTTGAGCGGCTTCGCGCAATACCGGCTGTCGCCGCGCTCGATCGTCGCATCGACGCTATCGAAGCGATCATGGCCGCCATCGGCGGCGACGTGACCCTGACGATCGATCCGACCGAGCGGCACGGCTTTGAATATCAGACCTGGATCGGCTTTTCGCTGTTCGGTCAGGGCCTGTCGGGCGAGATCGGGCGCGGCGGAAGCTATACTGTCCTGCATCCCGACGGCCGCGAGGAACGCGCGATCGGCTTTTCGGTCTATATCGATCCGCTGGTCGACGTCGGGCTTGGTGTCGTCACGCGCCAGACGGTGTTTCTGCCGCTCGGTACCGATCCGGCTGTCGCGGCGAAGCTGCGCGATGAGAATTGGACAACGATTGCGGCGCTCGGCGCGGACGACAGCGCGGCAGTGCTGGGCTGCACGCATATATTAAGCGAGGGCTCGCCCAAGCCCATTTGATGTAATCCCCTCCGTTCGTGTCGAGCGAAGTCGAGACACGTCGTCGCGCGCGAACGTCCCTCGACGTCGCTCGGGACGAACGGCAGGGGTTTGGACAGGAAACAAGATGGCCAACGTTACCGTGATCGGCGCCCAATGGGGCGATGAGGGCAAGGGCAAGATCGTCGACTGGCTCGCCGAGCGCGCCGACGTCGTCGTGCGCTTTCAGGGCGGGCATAATGCCGGCCACACGCTCGTCGTCTCGGGCACGACCTACAAGCTCAGCCTGCTGCCCTCGGGCATTGTGCGCGGCACGCTCAGCGTCATCGGCAATGGCGTGGTGTTCGATCCGTGGCATTTCCGTGAGGAGGTCGCCAAGCTGCAGGCACAGGGCGTCACGATCACACCCGAAAATCTCCATCTTGCAGAGACTTGCCCGCTGATCCTGCCAATCCATCGAGATCTCGATGGCCTGCGCGAAGACGCCAGCGGCGCGGGCAAGATCGGCACCACCCGCCGCGGCATTGGCCCGGCCTATGAGGACAAGGTCGGCCGCCGCGCTATTCGCGTCTGCGATCTCGCCCATCTCGACGATCTCGAACTCCAGCTCGACCGCATCTGCGCGCATCACAATGCGTTGCGCGCCGGCTTCGGCGAAGCGCCGGTGGATCGCGAGCGGCTCAAGGCTGATCTCGCCGAAATCGCCGACTTCATCCTGCCCTTCGCCAAGCCTGTCTGGCTGACCCTGAACGAAGCCCGCAAGGCCGGCCGCCGCATCCTGTTCGAAGGCGCGCAGGGTGTATTGCTCGACATCGATCATGGCACCTATCCGTTCGTCACTTCGTCGAACACGATTGCCGGCACGGCGTCGGGCGGATCGGGCCTCGGCCCATCGGCCGCAGGTTTCGTGCTGGGTATCGTCAAAGCCTATACAACCCGCGTCGGCTCAGGCCCTTTTCCGTCTGAGCTCGAAGATGCGACCGGCCAGCGCCTTGGCGAGCGCGGGCATGAATTTGGCACGGTTACGGGCCGCAAGCGTCGCTGCGGCTGGTTCGATGCGGTGCTGGTGCGCCAATCGGCGGCTGTTTCCGGCATTACCGGAATTGCGCTGACCAAACTCGACGTGCTCGACGGCTTCGATGAACTGAAGATCTGCACAAGCTATATGCTCGACGGCAAATCCTACGATTATCTGCCGCCGCATCCGCAGGATCAGGCGCGGGTCGTCCCGGTTTACGAAACGATCCAAGGGTGGAGCGAATCAACCGCGGGCGCACGCAGCTGGGCTGATCTTCCGGCACAGGCGATCAAATATATCCGTCGCGTCGAGGAATTGATCCAGTGCCCGGTTGCGCTCGTTTCGACGAGCCCCGAGCGCGAGGATACGATCCTGGTCCGCGATCCGTTCGCCGACTGATCAGGCGCCGGGCTTGGCCGCCTTCACGCTGGCATCCGCCTGAGCCTCGGGCAGGCCGCCATTCTGCAGGCTTACCGTCTTTTCGCCCATCCGTGCGGTTTTGACACGGACATTGCCGACCGTTGCAGGCGCTTCCGATGCCGGAGCGCCGCGCGCGGCGACATCAGCGCGTATGGCGGTGTTGATCTTCGAATGGCTCGATGCATCGGCCTCAACGGCAGTCTGCGTGAAGGCAGCGGTCGGGAGCATCAACGCGGCAGCGATCAAAATCGTTTTCATCGTGTGTCCTCCGAGGCAGCACGTCGCCTCCGGATAGCTAACGACAAGGTGGTCGAGATGTTCCCATGGCAGGGCTGACCTGCTTCAGACCGTAGGTTTCTGCCCGAAACCGGTGGCAACGATGCCTGACGTTTCTTCGACATCGACCGAATCGACGCGCGCCGCCGGCGGGCCGTTGCGACTGCGTTCGATCAGCATCTCGATCTTGTCGGCAGGGCCCGAGGCCACCCACTCGACGCTGCCGTCGAGGCGATTGCGCACCCAGCCATCGAGGCCAAGCTCGGTCGCCTGATCGACCGTCCATCCGCGATACCAGACGCCCTGCACCTTGCCGCGCACGATCGCGCGGCGCGCGATCCGCTCGCTGCTCACCCGATCTGCGCCCGATGCAACAGCTTCTGATCGGCGAGCACCAGCGCCATCATCGCCTCGACGACGGGCGCGGCGCGGATGCCAACGCAAGGATCATGGCGGCCCTTGGTGCGGATGTCGGCCGCCGCACCATCACGCCCGATCGTCTCGACCGGGGTCAGGATCGACGAGGTCGGCTTCAACGCGACGCGGACGATCACCGGCTGGCCGGTGGCGATCCCGCCCGCAATTCCGCCCGCATGGTTCGCCGTGAAGACAGGCTTGCCGTCATTGCCGGGACGCATCGGATCGGCATTGGTTTCGCCGGTCAGACGTGCCGCCTGGAAGCCATCGCCAATCTCGACGCCCTTGACGGCGTTGATCGACATCATCGCGGCTGCCAGCTCGCTATCGAGCTTGGCATAGAGCGGTGCCCCCCAACCCGCGGGTACGCCTTCGGCGACACATTCGACGATAGCGCCGACCGATGAGCCGGCCTTGCGGGCACCGTCGACAATCGCTTCCCAGCGCAGAGCAGCCGCACGGTCCGGGCAGAAGAACGGGTTTTCGTCGATCGCATTATCATCGATCGCAGCGCGATCGATGGCATCGCCGCCGAGCTCCACCAGATACGCGCGAATGCGGACCTCGGGGATGGCAAGACGCGCGACCGCGCCCGCCGCAACCCGTGATGCCGTCTCGCGCGCCGACGAACGCCCGCCGCCGCGATAGTCGCGAAAGCCATATTTGGCGTCATAAGCATAATCGGCATGTCCCGGCCGATAGGCCAGCGCGACCTCCGAATAATCCTTCGAGCGCTGATCGACATTCTCGATCATCAGGCTGATCGGGGTACCCGTCGTCTTGCCGTCGAACACGCCCGAGAGGATGCGAACCTGATCGGGCTCCTGCCGCTGCGTCGTGAAACGCGACGTGCCGGGGCGGCGCTTGTCGAGCCAGGGCTGGATATCGGCTTCGGACAGCGTCAGCCCGGGTGGGCAGCCATCGACCACCGCGCCGATCGCCGGCCCGTGGCTCTCTCCCCAAGTGGAGAAACGGAAGACGCGTCCGAAGCTATTGAAGCTCACTTCCCCTCTCCCAACGGGAGAGGGAGGGGCCCGTGCGCAGCACGGGAGGGTGAGGGCACGCGTTCCAGCAAAGCGATACGAATCGCCTCGAGCACACCGTTCAGGTTACCCGTCACATCGTTATTCCAGAACCGGATCACCCGATAACCCTCGCTTCGCAGATAGGCATCGCGCCGTAGATCATAATCTCCGTTCTCGCCATGCTGCGATCCATCGGCTTCGATGGCGAGCTTGGCCTCGATGCACAGGAAGTCGACGATATAGCCACCTATCCAAACCTGCCGCCGAAATTTGAAGCCTTCAAGACGCCGGTCGCGAAGGCGAGCCCACAGCAACTTCTCAGGCTCTGTCCCGAACTTCCGCATTTCACGCGAACGGGCAAGAGCCTCCGAGCCATCGATCGACCTCATCGGCGTGCCCTCACCCTTCCCGCTGCGCGGGCCCCTTCCCTCTCCCGCTGGAAAGGGAGTGATCACGCCAAGGCAATATCCGGCGCATCCTCCGCCTTCATACCGATGACATTATAGCCCGCATCGACATGGTGGATCTCACCGGTCACGCCACTCGCCAGATCGGAGAGCAGATAGAGCCCGGCACCGCCGACATCCTCGATCGTGACGTTACGACGCAGCGGCGAGTTGAGCTCGTTCCACTTCAATATGTAACGGAAATCGCCGATGCCCGACGCCGCGAGCGTCTTGATCGGCCCGGCCGAGATCGCATTGACGCGGATATTCTCCGGGCCCAGATCCATCGCCAGATATTTGACGCTGGTCTCGAGCGCCGCCTTGGCAACGCCCATGACGTTGTAATGCGGCACGACCTTTTCGGCGCCATAATAGCTCAATGTCAGCAGCGAGCCGCCCGTCGGCATCATCGCCCGCGCGCGCTTCGTCACCGCGACCATCGAGTAGGCCGAGATGTTCATCGTCAGAAGGAAATTTTCGACGCTGGTATCGACATAGAGCCCGCGCAATTCGTTCTTGTCCGAAAAGCCGATGGCGTGAACGACGAAGTCGATCGTCGGCCAGCGCGCGGCCAGCGTATCGAACGCGACGTCGAGCGCCGGCATATCGGATACGTCGCACTCGATGAGGAAGTCCGATCCGACCTCATTGGCCAGCGGGCGCACGCGCTTCTCCAACGCCTCGCCCTGATAGCTGAACGCCATTTCGGCGCCATGCGCGTGCAGCGCCTTGGCGATGCCCCACGCAAGCGAACGATCATTGGCCAGGCCCATGATCAGCCCGCGCTTTCCTTCCATCAACCCGGCCACGGTATCTCCCTTATTCCCGGCTTGGCGCTTCCTTTACAGAAGTTTCGGGGGCTTCCGCTAGAGCCGCGTTGAGGTGCGCGCCGAAAACTAGTCCGAGACCGACCAGCCAGAAGAAAAGCAGCGTCACGATCACCCCCGCGAGGCTGCCATAGGTCTTACCATAGCCGCCAAATGCGCCGATCACGATCGGCAGCAAAAGCGTGACGGCCATCCACCAGCACGCCGTAAACAAGGCTCCGGGCCATTTGGGACAGGGCAGAGCGCGGTACTTGCCCGGCGTGAGCGTCGCGAACATCGCGTAGAGCGCCGCGATCAGCATCAGCAGCGGGCCGATCCGCGAAAGATTGAAGATCGGCTGCAATTCCTTCGACAGCGGCAGCATGCGGTAAACGACCTGCTCGACGCCGGTGAGCATGACCTGCGCGCTGAACGCCGACATGGCGAGAATGACCGAGAAGAAGATGATCAGGATCGATCCACCCCGATAATGCCAGAAGCCCTTGCTGGGCTTCGTCCCATAAGCGCGATACAAAATGTCCCGGATCGTCTCGATAAAGCTCGCGACCGTCCACAATCCGACGACCAGCCCAAGCCACAGCAATGCGCCCTTGTTATTGGCGGCCAGAACATCGGCAATCGGCTGCGCGACAAGGTCGCGGACCGATACCGGTACCGTTCGCAGGAACCCCGTCAGCGCCTGCTGGACATCGGGGGTCCGCCCGAAAAACTGCGCGAACGCCGCCATCACGATGAAAAACGGAAACATCGTCAGCAGTGCCAGATAGGCGATGTTCCCGGCGTGGATGAAGCCGTCGGTATAGACGCCGACCGCCGCGCGCATCACCACGGTGTAAATCCGCCCGCCGGGTCTCATCTTGTCGAGATGACGGTCTAACGGTCGCTTTCGCCTGGCCTCGGGGGATTGATCCGTTACCAAGCCACGCTCTCCAATCCGTCAGACGATCGCGCTCAAACGCCCAGATTGGCGCGCGGGTTGCGTGTTCCCTTGGTGGACCATGTCTCGATGAACGCCTTCAGCTCGGCATCGTCGGCCGGCACGTCGATCTGCACCGTGACGAGCTGATCGCCGCGCGATCCATCCTTGCGGTGGAAGCCCTTGCCCTTGAGCCGCAGCGTCTTGCCCGAACTCGTGCCCGGGGCAACGGTCAGCATCACCGCGCCATCGACTGTCGGCACGCGGACCTTCGCGCCTTGGATGGCTTCGTCGATGCCGACGGGCAGATCGAGACGAACATCATCATCGTCGCGCACGAAGAAGCGGTGCGGGCGGACATCGATCGTGATGATCGCGTCGCCCTTGCCGCCGGGTCCTTCATCCCCCTGCCCGCCCAGACGCATCTGCGTGCCCGTCTCGACGCCATTGGGAAGCTTTACATCGACCGTCTTGCCATTGGCGAGCGTGATCCGCTGGGGCTTGAGCGCGGCGGCGTCCTCGAACGGCACCGCGAGACGATAGCTCACGTCGGCGCCCTTCTGCGGGCGCGCCGCCTGACCACCGAAATTTCCGCCGAAAGGCCCCTGCCGGCCCTGACCGCTGCCGCGCGAACGGCCAAAAATCCCTTCGAAGATATCACCGAAATCGGCACCCTGCTCGAACGAAGCTCCGCCAGGCCCCGCGCCGGGGTGAAATCCGCCGCCGCCGCGGCCACCGCCGCCAAAGCCGAAGGGGCCTTTGGGATTGCCCTGCTCATCGATCTCGCCGCGATCATATTGCGCGCGCTTGTCGCGATCGGACAGCAGATCATAAGCCGATGTCACATCGGAAAAGCGCTCGGTCGCTTTCGGATTATCCTTGTTGCGATCGGGGTGAAGCTCCTTCGCAAGCTTGCGATAAGCCTGCTTGATCTCGGCCTCGTCAGCGCCGCGTTTCACGCCCAGTTTAGAATAAAGATCCGCCATAGTCGCCGTCGTCATCCTGCCGCCACCCCTGTTGCAAAAATGCAACAGATCAGATGTGCACTGGCTTGCCATTCCGCAAGTGAAAAATTCGTGTCAACGTCCCGAAACTCGGGACCCACGGTGGCGTTCTGCGACTGAAATGCCCTCCCGACAAGCGAGATAACCCGATCATGGCGCCTTTTCCGTGCCCAAATTGCGACCGCCTCAACCATTTCGAGGTCCGCATATGTCCCGCCTGCGCTTTCACCCTCGGCTATGATCCCGCCTCAGACGGTTTTTTGTTCCTCGGCGACGGCGCGACGACATGGCGTGATGCGCATGGCGTGGAGCAGGCCGTCGCCGTCTGCGCCAACAACAATGCCTATGCGATCTGCAACTGGCTCGTTTGCGCCGAGGACGGCAACCCGTTCTGCAAGGCGTGCCGCCACAACCGCACCATTCCCGATCTGACCGTTCCGGCGGTCCCGGAGCGTTGGGGAAAGATCGAGGCGGCCAAGCGCCGGATGTTCCATACCTTGCTCCGGCTTGGCCTGCCGCTCGAAACGAAATTCGAACAGGACCATATGGTGCAAGGGCTTGCGTTCGATTTCTTATATGACGCCGCAGCCGAAAACGCGGGCATGGCGCAGGTGTTGACCGGACATGACGGCGGCCTCATCACGCTCAACCTGATCGAAGCGGACGATGCTGCGCGCGAGCGGATTCGCCGCGAGATGGGCGAACCCTATCGGACCCTGCTCGGGCATTTCCGTCACGAAGTCGGCCATCACTACTGGTCGCGCCTGATCGAAACCGACCCGCAGGAACTCGCAGACTTCCGCGCGATCTTCGGCGATGAAACGATCGACTATGTGACGGCGCTGCAAAACCATTATGGGCCGAACAATACGGCGGTGTGGACCGACGACTTCGTCAGCTTCTACGCGACCTCGCACCCGTGGGAGGATTTCGCCGAAACGTTCGCGCATTTCCTGCACATGGTCGATATGCTCGCGACGATCCGCGGGTTCGACATCAGGATGGCGCCCTTCCCCGGCCCTGAAGCGCATCCGGCGGCGGTGGTCGATTTCGATCCCTACGCCGCCTCCACCGCACGCATGACCGAGGAAATGGTGCCGTACAGCTTCGCGCTCAACACGGTGAACCGGAGCATGGGGCAGCCCGATCTCTATCCCTTCCATCTGTCGCCAGCGATCACCATCAAGATCGACTATGTGAACCGGCTGGTGGCGAAGGCGGCGGGGCGCATTTAGCGAACGTATCGCAGCTGCCCGAAGTCTTCGGGTATATAATCGATCGTCCTGCGCGCAAAGCGCACGACGATCTTGTGGACCGCATCCCGCCCATTGGATTCGACCTCGGTTACAATCCCGGCGGTGCCCTTCATCGTCCGCGTCGAGTGATCATCGACAAGCGTTTCGATGATATCGCCGCGTACAGGAGATCGCCCCGTCAGCAGTGGCAGCGCGTTCAGCCGGGCATGGACCAGCACCGACATCTGATCATAATTGCGCGCAATCGTCGCGGCATCGTCGCCGGGATCGACCTGCACCGCGATATCGGCGAAGATCAACATCACCGAACCGGCGCTCTGCGAAGCCGCCCTGACCGCAAGCTGCACGGTCGCCTCGAAGCTGCGGCCCGTGATCGCTGGAACCGTTGCCACTGGATCGGCCACGCCTAACCGACCGGTTCCACATCGACCGAAACGTCGATCTTCTGGCCTTCCTGGCCCGTGAAGACGCCGTCGATGGGTGCGACATCGGCATAGTCGCGTCCTAGCGCGGTGATGATGTGATCCGATCCGACCATACAGGCATTGGTGGGATCGAAACCGAGCCAGCCGCGCCCCATCCCGCACCAGATCGCAACCCAAGCGTGCGTTGCATCCGCGCCGACGAGGCGTGGCTTGCCCGGTGGCGGGATGGTGCGCAGATAGCCCGACACATAGGCTGCGGGCAGGCCGACGCCGCGCAGGCCCGCGATCATGATCTGGGCGAAATCCTGGCACACGCCATGGCGTTTTTCAAACGCTTCCTCGGGCGTCGTATCGACGGCGGTCGCGCTGCCGTCATAAATGAACTCATCGTGGATACGCGTCGCCAGCGCGAGCCCGGCTTCGACGATACCCCGCCCAGGCTCGAGATCTGTGGCACACCATTCAGTGATCTTCCGGCTCAGCGGGATCGAGGGCGACGGATAGATGAAGTTCGCCGGGCTTTCGACGCCGATATCGTTTGTCGTTCGCGACGCCAGCGCAACCTCGGCAATCGTCGCATCACCCGCCAGGGCAACGGGCATCGCGCGATCCACACGGATTCGAAACTGGCTTTCGATCGTGAGCTCGCGCGCCGGACGATCCAGCACCATCCGCGTGACATGCCCCAGATAGCCAATCGGCTTGGTATCGCTGACACGCGCGAACGGCGCGATCGACAGCGCGTAATCCTCGAGCGTCTGGCCATCCCACTCGATCGGCTTCAGCCGCACGTTGCAGCGCGCGAAACTGACCGGATAGGCGTAGCGGAAACGCGTCTTGTGGCGGACGTTATAGAGCATCAGGCCCCAATTCGCTTCATCGGCGCCTTCTTCACGCTAGCGTCATCCCGGCTGTGCGGAAACCCTCGCTCCCCTGCAGGAAGAAGCGCGCGCTGAGCGCGTTGGACAGTTCCGATAACATATTCTCGATCGACAGCACCTCGGTGCTCACCAGACTTTCGGCGGTCGCGACCTTCAGCGCCGCCTCGATCTTGTAGAATATCGAAACATGCGGTTCGGCCATGCCGTCGTCGCGCAGGGTCGGCAGCGCTTCGAGATGCTCGCAAATCCGTGCGACCTGGAACGCGAGCGAGCGCGGATTATAGGGATCGAGCGCGATCAGATCACGGACAGGCTCGAGCGCGAGGCCGGTCAGATAGCGCGCTCGAAAGCTGATCTGGCTGTCGCAAAGGTCGAGAAGCGTCGAAAGATCGTCAGCCGACGCATCCTTGGCGGCAAAGCTCCGAACCAACCGGCAAACCCACTGCGCACGCTCCATACGGCGGCCCATATCGTGAAATCGCCACCCGGCGGTGCGGCCCATATTCTCGGCAGCCAGGCCCGATAGCGCCGAAAAACGGTCCTGCAGCGAAACCGCACGTGCGAGCGTCGCTTCGGCATCTTCGGACGTCGCGAGCGGAAGCTTCTGATCGACGAGGCGCCAGACATCGGCCGAAAGCCGATCGCGTGTGCCGGAAGCAATGCTGCGCGCATGGCGCATCAGGCTGGCGACGCTCGCCGGTCCTTCGCCATCGAGCGCGGCGAGCGCGAGTTCACGCAGATCATGCGTCTCGCCACCGTCCTGATCGAAGTCCAGCTCGTCATCTTCATGCTCGTCTTCGGTCTCGGCCTTCGCGGCACCCGAGGCGATCAGCAAGGTCCCGAGACGGTCGAGCGTAACCGGCACGAGCGACGCGCCACCATCGGCGACGATGCTCCCGCCCAATGTCGCACGAATGAGACGGAGGGTCGCCTCGCCGCGTTCCAGATAACGGCCGAGCCAGAAGAGATTATCCGCGGCCCGGCTGGGCAATGTGCCTGGATTGCGCCGAATCGGCACCTTCTGAGGCAGCAGCGAGATTGCCTCGACCGGCTTGCGGCCGACGATGCAGACGTCGGCGGAGAAGGCGCCTTCGCCCATCACGGTCGCGCGCACATCCGAATCGTCCGCAAGCCGGGCGAAACCGCCCGGCATCACCGTCCATCGGCCATCGCCGTCGCGTGCGGCGAACACACGCACGGTGAAGGGGCGCGGGACAAGCTGACCATCCTGCACTGTCGGCGTCGTCGAAAGATGAACGACCTCCTGCCCGACATAGTCCTGCGGCCGACGTTGCATATCGGTGAGGAGGGTCGCGCGCTGCTGCTGGGTCAATGCCGAGACGAGCACCGAGCGGCCGCGCGGCAGGCCGGCCGGCGTTTCGCTGAAGGCAGGCGCGATCAGCATCTCTTCGAACCTTCGCTCGACCTGCAACCGGGCTGCGTCCTGCCCGCACCACCAGGTCGCAATGCTTGGCAGCTTGAGCTCCTCGCCCCGCAAACGCCGCGACAAGGCCGGCAGGAAGGCAGCCAGCGCATTGGATTCGACCACACCAGCGCCAGGCGCATTGGCAATGACAGCGTGACCAGCAGCCATAGCGTCCATAAGCCCGGGGACGCCGATGGCCGATGTCGCATCGAAGGTCAGTGGATCGAGCAGCCGCGAATCGATTCGCCGCCACAGGCCGTCGATACGCTTGAGTCCCTCGATCGTGCGAACGAACAGGCCATCGTCGCGCACGGCGAGATCGCTGCCCTCAACCAGCAACAGGCCGAGATAGCGGGCAAGATGCGCCTGCTCGGCATAGCTCTGGTTGTAGCGCCCCGGGGTCAGCAGCCCGATACGCGGATCGGAACGGCGGCATGCTGCTGCGAGACCTTCACGAAAAGCCGAAAAGAAAGGCGCTAGTCGTTCGACGTGCAGCCGTGTCTGCAACGCGCCCATCACGCGGGTCGCGGCAAGGCGATTTTCCAGAGCATAGCCGGCGCCGACCGGCGCGCGCGCATGATCGTCGAGCACCCGCCATTCGCCGCTCGGATCGCGGCCGAGATCGGCCGCGTAGATGTGCAGGCGATGTCCGCCCGGCGGCTTCACGCCGATCTGCGAGCGCCAATAAGCGCGGCTCCCGGTAACGAAGGCGGCCGGGAGCGCACCCGCCGAGACCAGCGCCTGATCGCCGAACACATCGTCGAGAATCCGTTCGAGCAATTCGGCGCGCTGGGCGACGCCCGCAGCGATATCGGCCCAGTCATCCTCACCGATCAGCAGCGGCATCACCGAGACCGGCCATTGCCGCTCCTGGCTTTCGCCCGGCAGACGAAACGCCGTGCCCATTTCGCTGACCTGCCGCGCCATGCGCTGCTGGAGCAGGTCGAGCCGCCCGTCGCTGAGCCGGCCGACGCCTTCGAACAGCCGATGCCACCATTTCGCGCCACGGCCGACATCGCCCCGCAACGCATCGGCGGCTCCAGCCTTGGCGATGTAGGATTGCAGCCAACCCTCCCCCAAGCTCGGCATGCCCGGCAGTTCCGCCATCAATTCCCCCTGCATGACGGCCGTTACCAGTTCGGTGGCGCGCGTAGATCTAATGTCATCGGAAACTCGCTAGCCCTCTCCATCAGCGGTATTTTTACTGTGCCCGGCGTATGCCCATGATCCTGGAACCGCGCCCGCCTGCGCGCCTCCGCTTCGAGATCATTGACCGGGACATCGTCATAGCTGCGCCCACCCGGATGCGCGACATGATAGACGCACCCGCCTAGCGAGCGGCCGTTCCATTTATCGAGCAGATCGAACGTCAGCGGCGCATTGGCCTTGAGCAGCGGGTGGAGGCAATTCGCCGGCTCCCATGCCTTGTACCGCACGCCACCCACCGCTTCGCCGGGCACACCTGTCGATGTCATCGGCACGGCGCGGCCATTGACCGCGACGACGTGACGGCCGGGAACGAGGCCGCTGGCCTTGACCTGCAGCCGCTCGGTCGAGCTGTCGACATAGCGGACGGTGCCGCCGATCGCGCCGGTTTCGCCGAGCACGTTCCACGGTTCGAGCGCATGCGCGATCTCCAGGGTGACGCCACCCGCCGTTACGCTCCCATGCACCGGAAAGCGGAACTGGCGCTGCGCTTCGAACCACGCCGGATCGAAATCATAGCCCGCCTGCCTCAGATCGGCGAGCACCTCCATGAAATCGGCCCAGACGAAGTGCGGCAGCAAGAAGCGATCGTGCAGGGTGGTGCCCCAACGGACCAGCCCGCCCTGCTGCGGCTCACGCCAGAACCACGCCGCCAGCGCGCGGATCAGCAACTGCTGGGCAAGGCTCATCTTCGCTTCCGGCGGCATCTCGAAACCGCGGAATTCGAGCAGACCGAGCCGGCCGGTCGGGCCATCGGGCGAGAACATCTTGTCGATGCAGATCTCGGTGCGATGGGTGTTGCCCGTGACGTCGACCAGCAGATTGCGGAACAGGCGATCGACCACCCATGGCGCAGGCGTTTCGCCCTCACCGGGCATCGGCACCTGCGACAGCGCGATCTCGAGTTCGTAAAGACCATCGTGCCGCGCCTCGTCGATCCGCGCCGCCTGGCTCGTCGGCCCGATCGTCAGCCCGGAGAACAGGTAGCTCAGCGACGGATGGCGCTGCCAAAACAGCACGAAACTCTTGAGCATGTCCGGACGGCGGATGAACGGCGAATCGTTTACCGACGCACCGCCCAGCACGATGTGATTTCCGCCGCCGGTGCCGATCGCGCGGCCATCGACCATGAACTTGTCTGCCGTCAGCCCGGTTTCGCGAGCAAACGCGTAAAGCCCCGTCGTGATATCGACCGTCTCTTCCCAGCTCGATGCCGGATGGACATTGACCTCGATCACGCCGGGATCGGGCGTGACCTTCAACACCTGCAGGCGCGGATCGGGCGGCGGTCCATAGCCCTCGATGCGCACTGGAATGCGTGTGCGCGCAGCGGTCGCCTCGATCTCGGAAACGAGCTCTAGATAATCTTCGAGCTTTTCGGTCGGCGGCAGGAAGACCGCGATATAGCCATCGCGCGCCTCGGTCGTCATCGCGGTGCGCACCGCACCTTCGATGATCTTCTGCTCCTGACGCTGCTCGGCATCGGCGCTGCCTTCGGCGGCTGGCACCGCCTGCGAACGCTGCGCCCGCTCCTCGGTGAAATCGGGCAGCGGCTCACGCGGGACGGTCGTGTCCTGAACATGGATATAGGGATATTGCGATGGCGGCACATAAGGCAGCGACCCGAGCGGCAGGCGATAGCCGATCGCGGCGTCACCCGGCGTGACGAACAATTTTCCGCGCCGGACCTGCCAACGTTCGGAACGCCAGCGCGGCACGGGCGCCTGCTGTGTCTGCCAGCGCTGGATCGGGAGCACGAAGCCGACCGGCTTGCTCAGGCCCCGCTCGAACGCGTTGACCATGCGGCTGCGCGCCTCCGGATCGTCGATCATCGGGTCGGTCGGATCGACATTATCGGGGAGCTGGGCTTCCTTCACCGCCCATTCGATGCCGTCCTCATAGGCCTCCTGGACCATATCGGCTTCGACGCCGAGGCCCTCCGCAATGTCATGGAGGAAGGCACCGGCGTCCTCATTGCTGATCGTGCGGACGGGTTCGCCGCCCGCGATCAGGCTCGCATCCTTCCAGACGGGCACGCCATCCCTGCGCCAGTAGATCGAATAGCCCCAGCGCGGCAGGCTTTCGCCAGGATACCATTTGCCCTGGCCGTGGTGGAGCATGCCGCCGGGTGCGTAGCGCTCGCGCAGCTTGCGGATCAGCCGGTCAGCATAAAGCGCCTTGGTCGGGCCGACGGCATCGCCATTCCATTCGGGCGCCTCGGGATCGTCGAGCGCCACAAAGGTCGGCTCGCCGCCAGTTGTCAACCGTACATCCTGCGCGATCAGATCGGCATCGACCTTTTCGCCAAGGCTGTTGAGCGCTTCCCAGCGGGCATCGGTGAACGGCTTGGTGATTCGCACCGCTTCGGCGATGCGCTGAACGCCCATCTCGAAATGGAAATCGCCATGCGCCGGCTCCAGCAGAGCGCCTTCGATCGGGCTTGCCGATCGATAATGCGGAGTCGCCGCTAGCGGGATATGGCCTTCACCGGCGAACATTCCCGATGTCGCGTCGAGACCGATCCAACCTGCACCGGGCAGGTAGATTTCCGCCCAGGCATGAAGATCGCACACATCCTGTGCGACCCCCTTGGGACCTTCGATCGGGATGATGTCCGGCGTCAGCTGGATCGAATAGCCCGAGACGAACCGTGCTGCGAGGCCGAGACGGCGAGCGAGCTGCACCAGCAGCCAAGCCGAATCGCGGCAGCTGCCAGTGCCGATCGACAGCGTATCTTCGGGACTTTGAATCCCCGATTCCATGCGGATGACGTACCCTACGCGCTGATTCACCGCGACATTCAGATCGACGAGAAAGTCGATCGTGCGCGTGCTAACCGGGGCAAAGCGCGCATAGAGTTCTTCGAGCAGCGGTCCGCCCGGCTCGATCTCGAAATAGGCCGCAAGATCGGAGGCGAGATCGGGCGCATAGGTGAAGGGGTAGGTTTCGGCATAGCTTTCGACGAAGAAATCGAACGGATTGATCACCGCAAGGTCGGCGATCAGATCGACCGTCACCGAAAATTCGTTGGTCCGCTCCGGAAAAACCAGCCGCGCCAGCCAGTTACCATGCGGATCCTGCTGCCAGTTGATGAAGTGATTTTCGGGCGTGATCCGCAGCGAATAGTTGTTCACTGCCGTCCGGCTATGTGCTGCGGGACGCAGGCGGATGACCTGCGGCCCGAGCATTACCGGGTGATCATAGGTGTAGGATGTCTTGTGGTGAAGCGCCGCCTGAATCATGGCTGGGAGAGTCAGCACATCCCGTTGTGCGGTGCAATGAAGAGTTGTGCCTAGCTATAGGCGCTGGCGACGTCGGCGAGCCCGGGAATCAGCGATACGACCAGCAAAACCGCCATGCCGATATTGAATGTGCGCAACATCGCCGGGCGCGTCAGCAGGTGGCGCACGATTGTCCCGCCGCCTGCCCACAGCATGATGCACGGTATCCCGCAGATCACGAGCATCACCGCCGAGACCATCATGTCGGACAGGAAATGATCGGGGCGCGAAAAGCCCGTCATCGCGCCGAGCGAGATCGCCCAGGCCTTTGGGTTGACCCATTGAAATGCCGCTGCGTTAAGGAAACTCAGCGGCTTCGCGCGCGGCGAAACGGCGCCGACGCCCACCGAGGTCGCGATTCCCCAGGCGAGCCAGCACAAGTACACTGCGGTCACGACCTCCAGCAGCGGAAATAGCCACGGCAGCCTGTCGATGAAGCCGGCAAGCCCCAGTCCCAGCAATATACGCATGACGAAACAGCCCGCGCTGATTCCGAAAATATGCGGCAGCGTCCGCCGGAAGCCGAAAGTGGCTCCCGACGACAGCAGCATCATATTGTTCGGGCCCGGAGTGATCGTCGCGACAATGCAGAAGATCGCGAGCGCGAGCAGGACCTCATGGCTCATCGGCGCAATTCCACCGCGAGGCGGTACTGCGCATCGATCATCATCGCGCGGCCATAAGCGCGCGCATCGACATCCCCGATCGACGAGCTGATTGCCGCAGCAGTTGTGACGCCGGCAATTCCCATGAGGTAGAAGCTAGCGAGTACGGATCTCCATATCTGTTTCATTGTCCTGTCCATTTGAAGAAATAGTCAATTCGAGTTGACAGCCGCGAATTGATCCTCAATGTATCACATGTCAAAGTCGATATTGTCACTGTGACATTAAAGGATGACGATCATATGTGGACGCCGGTCCTTGTGGAAGACGCCGATACGGTTTCGGGGCGGCTGCTGTCCGCTCTGCGGCGCGATATCGCGGAAGGGCGCCTGCCGCCGGGCGAGAAGCTGCCGCCGCATCGCGATCTCGCGCATCGGCTGGGCATCGGCATCGGTACCGTGACGGCTGTTTATGGCGAAGCGGCGCGGCAGGGCCTTGTCACGGCGACGGTCGGGCGCGGCAGTTTCGTGGCCGATGGCACGGCGACGCGGGCCAATGACGGGCCGATCATGCTCGGGCAGAATGTGCCGACGCTCGGCTTCGCCCAGCGCCGTTTCGCACAGACCTTCAGCAAACTGCGCAACCGCGCCGATCTCTCCGATGCGCTCGACTATGCGCCGCCTGCCGGGCATGAGCGCCATCGCCGTCTCGGCGCGGCATGGATCAGGCGCACCAGCGCCTATCGCGATGCCGATCACAAACGGCTGATCGTTACCACCGGCGCGCAGCAGGCAATGACCTTGGCGCTCGATACGCTGTGCCGTCCCGGCGACACGATCATGACCGAATCAGCGAGTTATTTCGGCGTCAAGTCGATCGCGCAGGTTGGCGGCTATCGGCTGCAGGGGCTCGCAATGGACGAACAGGGCATCATCCCTTCGGCGCTAGACAAGGCGGCTGCCGATGGCGTGAAAGTCCTCTATACCTTGCCGACGCTGCAAAACCCGACCGGGCGCACGATGGGCATCGAACGGCGCCGTGAAATCGCGAAGATCGCGCGAGCGCGGGACATCTGGATCGTCGAGGACGACATCTATTCGCTCTATGCGCTCGATACCGCGCCGATGCCGATTGCCGCACTCTTGCCCGAGCGCAGCTTCTATATAAGCGGCACCTCCAAGTCGCTCGCGCCGGGGCTGCGCACCGGCTATCTGATCGCGCCCACCGATGACATGCTGGAGCGCATGCTGCGGCTGATCCGCGCGCGCATCTATGCGCCCGCAACGATGGGTGCGATGGTCGCAAGCCAGTGGATCGAAGACGGCACCGCCGACGAGATCGTGGCCGAAGTGCTTGCCGAAATGCTCGCACGCAACCATATGGCGATCGACGCGCTCGGGACCGCCGCCGAAACGCCTGCCGATCCACATTGTCCGCATATCTGGCTACCTCTACCCGAACTCGAAGCCGAGCGGATGGCGGCGCGCGCGATGCGGGCCGGCGTGGAGCTGACGCCCCCGTCAGCCCCGGTGATCGATGCCGATGCTATTTCGGGGGTGCGGCTGTGCCTTGGCGGCGTCGCCGATCGCGAGATATTACGCTCCGCACTCAATGTTGTTGCCGCCGCGCTGCGCAGCGAGGTTTCTGCGCATGCTTCGGGTGTTATTTGATGGAGATCAGGATTTTTTGCCTGCGAGCCTCTAAGTCCGCACCATGAACAACTCCCCCCTCCCCCTTTTCGATGCCTGGTTCGCCGAAGCGATCGCCAGCGAGCCCATCGTTCCCGAAGCCATGTCGGTTGCAACCGTCGATGCCGATGGCCGGCCATCGTCGCGCATGGTGTTGCTCAAGGCGCATGACGAGCGCGGCTTCGTCTTCTATACCAACCTCGAAAGCCGCAAGGCGCTCGATATCGCGGCCAATCCCAACGCCGCGCTGCTCTTCCATTGGAAGTCGCTCAAGCGGCAGGTGCGGATCGAAGGTCTGCTCAGCCTCACCAGCGACGCGGAAGCCGACGCCTATTTTGCGACGCGCGACCGCGAATCGCAGCTCGGCGCCTGGGCCTCGGATCAGTCGCGCCCGCTCGAATCGCGCGAAACCTTCGATCGGCGTTTCGCCGAAATGCACAGCCGGTTCGACGGCATCGCCGTAAGCCGTCCGCCCTTCTGGTCGGGCTATCGCCTCGTGCCCGATCGCATCGAACTCTGGCAGGATCGCGCGCATCGCCTGCACGAAAGACGCCTGTTCATAAAATCCGGAAACCTTTGGACCGAAAGCATTCTTTACCCATGAAGATCCCCTTCACCCAGGTCGATGCCTTTGCCGACAAGCCCTTTGCCGGCAACCCGGCGGCAGTCATGCCGCTCGAAGCCTGGCTCGACGACGCCGTGCTTCAGGCGATCGCGGCGGAGAATAACCTCGCCGAGACCGCCTTCATCGTGCCGTCCTCGCAGGAGGATGCCGACTATGAGCTTCGGTGGTTCACGCCGGCCGTTGAAGTTGCGCTGTGCGGTCACGCGACTCTGGCAACCGGACACGCGCTGTTGTCCGCCGACAAGTCTTTATCACGCGTGCGCCTCGCGACGCGTAAGGCCGGTATCTTGAGCGTCGCGCGCGATGGCGATTGCTACCTTCTAGGCCTCCCTGCCTGGACTGTAGAGCCGAAGCCCCTTCCCGAAATAGCTGCGGCGATGGGCGGCAACCCGGTCGAAACGCATTGGCGCGAGGGTGGCTACGTGGTGCTGCTCTACGCACATGAGTCGGAAATCCGCGCCCTCACTCCCGACTTCCGGGCGCTCGGCAGCTTCGGCGATATCTTGTACATTGCCACTGCGCCCGGCGCCGACACCGATATCGTCAGTCGCGTGTTCGCGCCGGGCGCGGGCATCGACGAGGACCCGGTCACGGGATCGGCGCACTGCTTGCTGACGACCTTCTGGTCGGCGCGCCTGGGGCGCGACAACTTCACCGCCTATCAGGCATCCGCGCGGGGTGGTTATCTGGACTGCAAGCTGGAAGGCGATCGCGCGATCTTGAGCGGCAATTGTATCACCGTGATCGAAGGCAGCTTCACGCTGCCCGGATAACGTCCCGCGCGACATCGGCCGCGACGGTCTCGCGGATCCAGCCACCACCGAGCACATGATCGCCGGCATAAAGAACCGCCGCCTGCCCCGGTGCCACGCCATATTCGGGCTGGTCGAAATGGATCATGCCGTCCGCGAAGCGCGCCGGCACCGGCTTGGCGAGCGAACGAACCTTGGCAGTAATCGCCCCGCGATAATCGCCGCCGATCCAGTTCATACCATCGAGCGCCGCCGCCGACACCGCCAACGCACGGCGCGGGCCGACGATCAGGCGCTTCGACGGTGGGTCGAGCTTGATGACATAGAGCGGCTCGGGACTGCCGCCGATCTCGATCCCCCGGCGCTGACCGACGGTAAAATGGATCAGCCCCTTGTGCCGCCCGAGCACCCGGCCTTCCATATCGACGATGTCGCCCTCATCGGCAGCTTCCGGGCGCAGCTTCTTCACGATCTTCGTATAGTCACCGTCGGGCACGAAGCAGATGTCCTGGCTATCGGGCTTGGCCGCGACCCCCAGGCCGATCTCCGATGCGATTTCGCGCACGCGCGCCTTGGGCATCGCCCCCAACGGAAAGCGCAGATAATCGAGTTGAGCCTGAGTCGTCGCGAACAGAAAATAACTCTGGTCACGGGCCGGATCGGCGGCACGATGCAGTTCCGCGCGGCCATCGGCGCCAGTCGCCCGTCGCACATAATGGCCGGTGGCGAGGCAATCTGCGCCAAGGTCGCGCGCGATGCCGAACAGGTCGGTGAACTTGACGCCCTGATTGCAGCGAACGCAGGGAATCGGCGTGCGCCCCGCCGCATATTCGTCGGCGAATGTCTCGATCACAGACTCGCGAAATCGGCTTTCATAATCAAAGACATAATGGGCGATACCGAGCCGATCCGCGACGGCGCGCGCGTCGCGGATATCCTGGCCGGCGCAGCAACTGCCCGTCCGTCCCACCGCCACGCCATGATCGTACAGCTGCAAGGTGATGCCGATCGTTTCTGCGCCGCTCGCCGCCGCAAGCGCCGCCACGACCGAGCTGTCGACGCCGCCGGACATGGCGACGACAATTCGCGCGCCTTTCAGCGAGCCCTGCCCTTCATATCCACTCAGTTGAAAATCACCGTCCATGCGGCGCGCCATAGCAGCATCGACGGATTCCCGCCATCGCGCCCCGCCCGGCAATTTTATAGCCGGTTCGGCTAAAGAAACGTCCGTGGGCGCCGTTCCTTGGGTGGAGCGGAAGGAGGACCATGAGATGAAAATCAACGTCAACGAATTCCGCAAAGGCGACGGCCACTCGGTCGAAGCACCTCTGGATTTCACGCAGCTCTGCGCGTCGTTGTCCGCCCATCAGGCAGCAACACCCACCGCAAAGATCGCCAATGCCGGCCCTGAGGCCGAAATCTCCGATGCCACCAACCCGGCCGTCGTTGTATTTCGATCCGAGCCCGGCTGGGAATCCGCCGCCGCCGCAACGCACGGCAGCTTCCACGCTGCCGCCGCCGCCCGTTTCAACCCCAAGTCGGCGTAAAGAAAAATGACTCAACCATTTACCTTGCCGCTTCAAGCTTCCTTGAAAAACTGTGCCCTAATGATCGTTTCGGGGAACGAGAACTGGTCGCATGACCATGTAGAGGTTGCGTAATGATCGAGAATCAAAAAATCCGTCCGGCTCAGGTTATCGGCCCGCTCGGCGAACCACTGACGCTCGAAAGCCTGCCGGCGGCAGGAACCACGCGCTGGGTGGTACGGCGCAAGGCGGAGGTCGTGGCTGCAGTCAGCGGTGGTCTGCTGACCGTGGATGAGGTGTGCGAGCGCTATTCGCTGAGCGTCGAGGAGTTCGCCGGATGGCAGCGCGCCGTCGATCGGTCGGGGATGCCCGGTCTGCGTGTTACACGAATCCAGCATTATAAATCGCTCTACGAACGCCAGCAGAAATACTGAGCCGGACATGCAACAAGCGGCATTTCAAGCCGCCTGAGGAACAAGATTAGCGATAAAGCGTATCTGCATCTGATGGTTTTCGCCCGGTACGAAGGCCGACAGAAACGCAGGAGGCTTCAATGAATCTGATCATTTTCCTTATCGTCGGCGGTATCATCGGCTGGCTTGCCAGCATCCTGATGCGCACCGATGGGCAGCAGGGTATCATCCTGAATGTCGTCGTCGGAATCATCGGCTCGTTCATCGGTGGCGTGCTGTTTGGCCCAACGCTTGGCGCTGGTGGCATCTATGGATGGCTGAGTGCATTTCTGGGCGCCGTCGTTCTGCTCGCGATCGTCAACCTCGTCCGTCGCGGCGCGGTTCGCTAAGCAGCGATCTGGAATTAAAGGCCGCCGGACGAAAGTCCGGCGGCCTTTTTCATGCCTATTGCAACTCGAACGTCACCGACAGGCTGATCGAGATCGTCTGCTCGCCGGGCTCGATCGCTGTATCCGCCGCCTTCGGTGCTGCACGCGCCATCATCGCATATTGCGGGCGGACGACTCCGCCATCGGTGCTGCCCTCGCTGATCGCAACGATCCGCTTGACCTGCAATCCGGCAGCCCGCGCATAGAGCGCTGCTCGGGACTTTGCATCGGCGACCGCCTTTTCGCGCGCCTGATCGAACAACGGCGCGGGCTTGTCGACCGACAGCGTCGGGCCGTCGATCTGGTTTGCGCCTGCCGCGACCAGCGAATCGAGAATCTTGCCGGCCGATCGAACTTCGCGGAACCGGACCATTACCCGGCTCGATGCCTGATAGCCCGTGATCACCGGCGGCCGATTGTCCGCGTAGCGATATTGCGGGCTGAGGCTGACCGCTGTCGTCTGCAGATCGCGATCGGCGACACCCGCCTTGCGCAGCGCGGCCACCGTAGTCGCCATATTCCTGGCGTTGTCCGCCAGGGCGGCAGCGGCCGTGCCAGCCTGGGTCACGACGCCGGCGCCGATCGTTGCGATGTCGGGTACGGCCGTCACCTCGCCTGTTGCAACGATGTCCAGTCGCGTGCCCGTCAGGATTGTTTGCGGCTCCTGCGCCAGCGCCGGGGTTGCTGTTCCCAGTGATATCCACGCTGCGGTCCCGATTACTCGATATATGTTCATCTCATCTCCATCCTGTGCCTGCTTCGGCTTTGCGCATATGGCATAGCATGCTACGGCCCTGCCCCATCGTCGCTGCACGTCGGCTGAACGCCTTTCGGTGGCGAAACGATCCTGTGCGCCAATGGAAATCACGCGTGATCGCGCCCTATTGAGCCAGGTGACATATTAGGCTAATACAGCTCGACATCGGTATGGGGCCCATATGGGCGACGATTGGGAAGACATGGGGATGAACGTGGAATCTGGTATCCGCGGTGACAGCTACACTGCTTACGAGAGCGACGAGGAACAGGCACGCAAGCGCCGCCTGATCATCATATCGGCGATCGTGGCGGCTGCGCTGATCGCAGCCTATATCGGCTACAGGGTTTTCTTCCACAAACCTGCCCCGGCTGCTGCTCCGGCAGCGCCTAGTGTCACCGTGATCATCCCCGGAAAAACCAGCATTGTCGGCTCGGTGACCGCGAACGGATCGCTGGCCGCAAAGCGCGAGATGCCCGTCGGCGTTGCCGGTGAAGGCGGCATGGTGCAGCGTGTGCTCGTCGAGCCCGGCGACTGGGTTAAGGCGGGCCAGACGCTAGCGATCATCGAACAGTCAGTACAGGCCGGCGAAGCGAATTCGGCGGCCGCTTCGGTGCGGGTGGCCCGTGCGGATGCCAATATCGCACAGTCCGATCTCGATCGCGCCAAAGCGCTCGTGGCGCGCGGCTTCATTTCTCGAGCTGATCTCGATCGCAAGACCGCAACCCGCGATGCGGCGATCGCCCGCGTTGCCGTCGCGCAGGCGCAATACGGCCAGTCGCGTGCACGGCTCGGACGCCTCGATATACGTTCGCCCGCCGATGGGCTGGTGCTCACCCGCGCCGTCGAACCCGGCCAGGTGGTGAGCTCGGGTAATGGCGCGCTGTTCCGTGTCGCCAAGAGCGGTGAGATGGAGGTTCGGGCGCAGCTCGCAGAGCAGGATTTGAGTCGCTTGCATGTTGGTGATCGAGTGAAGGTTACGCCGGTAGGCGCATCGCAAAGTTTCATTGGCCATATCTGGCAGCTCTCTCCGATCATTGACCCCGCCACGCGCCAGGGCATCGCGCGCGTCCAGCTTGCCTATAATCCGATGATCCGGCCTGGCGGCTTTGCCAGTGTCGATATTAGCCGCGGTAAGACTTCGGCGCCGTTGTTGCCGGAAAGCGCTGTACTGAGCGATCAGAGGGGCAATTTCGTCTATATCATCACCCCCGACAACAAGGTCGCACGCCGCGATGTGAAGGTGGGCGACGTTTCCGACCAGGGCATTTCGGTGCTTTCCGGTCTAAGTGGCACCGAAAAGGTCGTTTATTCGGCGGGTGCCTTCCTGAATCCAGGAGACAAGGTCACGCCGGTCGCCAAGACCGCCCGCTAGGACAATATTGTCATGAGTTTTCGTAACATTTCCGCCTGGGCGATCCGCAACCCGGTAGCCCCGATCGTGATGTTCGTCGCGCTGACGCTTGCTGGCGTGATCAGCTTCATGCGGATGGACGTCAATCAGAATCCAGATATCAGCTTTCCCGCCGTCACCGTCACCGTGCAGCAGCCTGGGGCCGCACCAACCGAGCTGGAAATGCAGGTCACGCAGCGGATCGAGGCGGCGTTGCGCGGCATCAGCGGCGTCGATGAACTGTCGTCCTACGTAAGCGAAGGCCAGTCACGCACGGTCGTCCAATTCAACATCGGCATTCCGATCGATCGCGCGACCACCGACGTCCGCGACGCCGTCACCCAAATCCGCAGCGAATTGCCCGACGGCATCCTCGAGCCGCAGATCGCGCGTTTGCAAATCGACGGCGGCCCGATCGCCTATTTCTCGGTAGAATCGGTCGATATGTCGCTCGAGGAGCTCAGCTGGTTCGTCGATAACACGGTCGCCAAAACGCTGTTGTCCGTGGAAGGCATGGCCGCTGTGCGCCGCGGTGGCGGCGTCAGCCGCGAAATTCGCGTAGTGCTCAATCCTGCCAAGTTGCAGTCCTACGGTATTACTGCGAGCCAGGTGAACGCCCAGCTTCGCCAGACCAACGTCAACGCCGCCGGCGGCCGCGCGGAAATCGCAGGCTCAGAACAGGCCGTGCGCGTATTGGGCAATGCTCAGAACGCTTATGCCTTGGGCGATAAGCTGATTACTCTGCCCGGCGGTAATACCGTCAAGCTGTCCGACATCGCCGACGTCCGCGATAGCTACGCCGAACAGCGCAGCATATCGCGCATGAACAATCGCGAAGTGCTGAGCTTTGCGATGGAAAAGGCCAAGGGCTCGTCCGATGTCACGGTCTATGACGAGGCGATGAAAAAGCTGAAAAAGCTTAATAAACAATATCCTAGTGTCAAATTTACCCAGCTCTACACCAGCGTTGATTACACCAAGAGCCAGTATCATTCTGCAATCGAGGCGATGATTGAGGGCGCAGTGCTCGCTGTACTCGTCGTGTTCATGTTTCTGCGAGACTGGCGCGCCACGCTGATTTCGGCGCTGGCAATCCCGTTGTCGGCGATCCCGGCCTTTTGGTTCATGGATATGATCGGCTTCACGTTGAACGGGATCAGCCTGCTGGCGCTGAGCCTCGTTGCAGGCGTTCTGGTCGACGATGCGATTGTCGAAATCGAGAACATCGTCCGACATATGCGGATGGGCAAGTCAGCCTATCAGGCATCGATCGACGCAGCCGACGAGATAGGCCTCGCGGTGCTGGCCACGACGATGGCGATCGTCGCAGTGTTCCTGCCCGTTGGCCTGATGCCGGGCATTTCCGGTCAGTTCTTCAAGAGCTTCGGCATCACGATCGTGATCTCGGTACTGTTAAGCCTTGCCGTCGCGCGCCTGATCACGCCGATGATCGCCGCCTATTTCCTGAAGGCCGAAGGCGCCAAGCCACACGGCGATGCCGGATGGATTACGGTGTATCTAAAGGTTCTCCACTGGTCGCTGCGGAATCGTTGGTGGACGGTCGGTATTGCCGGGCTGGCTTTTGCCTCGACGATCTTAGCCTTCGCAACCCTGCCGCTGACATTCCAGCCACCGCTCAATCTCGACTCGAGCCAAGTGCATATTCAGATGACGCCCGGCTCGACCCTCGCGCAGACGCAGGCAGTGGCCGAACAGGCGTCGCGTATCCTGCACACCGCTCCGGAGGTGGAAGCGGCCTTTGCCGACACCAACGTCGGCAATGCGGACATTTATATCACGCTCAATCCAAAACGTGAGCGGACGAGCACCGAATTCGAACGTGCGCTGTCCCCACGGCTCGCAGCCATTCCCGATGCCCGCGTCAATTTCCAGTCGCAGTCGGGTGGCCTGGGCCGTGACATCACCTTCATGCTCGCGGGTGACGATCCGGTAAAACTGTTCGATCAGGCAATCAAGATCGTCGCTGAGATGCGGCAGCTGAAGGAACTCCGTGCGCCGCGCATCGACGGCGATATTCCGCGGCCGGAAATTACTATCCATCCTCGCTTCGATCTTGCGGCGGACATGGGCGTAACGACGGCAGCGCTGAGCCAGACGATCCGCATTGCGACGCTTGGCGATATCGATCAGAATGTCGCCAAATTCTCGCTGTCCGATCGCCAGATCCCGATCCGCGTCTCTATCGATCAGGCTTCGCGCCGCAGCCTTGCGACAATTCAGAATTTGCCGGTGCCGACCGCGCGCGGCGGATCGGTGCCGCTCAAGGTAGTCGCCGACATCCGATTCGGCGCAGGCCCGTCGGAGCTCCGACGTCAAAACCAGAATCGCCGCATCGTGATAGGGGCAGATCTGGCTCCCGGCGTGGTCGAGGCCCAATCGAAAATCGACAAGCTACCCTCGGTCGTGAACCTCCCACCTGGCGTTAACCGCGTCCAGTTCGGCCAGGAAAAGTTCATGACTCAATTGTTCGTGAACTTCGTGATCGCAGTGATCTCGGGCGTACTGCTGGTGTTCGCCGTACTCGTGCTGCTTTACAAACGGGTGCTGCCGCCGCTGGTGAACATGGGCTCGCTGATGCTGGCTCCTCTGGGCGGCGCGATCGCGCTGCACCTCACTGGTCACGCCATATCGATGCCTGTGCTTATCGGCCTGTTAATGTTGTTCGGTATCGTTGCCAAAAACTCGATCCTGTTGGTCGACTTCGCGCTGGAGGAGATGGAGAAAGGCGTACCTAAATCCGAGGCGATCATCGACGCCGGCCACAAGCGCGCCCAGCCGATCGTGATGACCACGGTCGCCATGGTTGCCGGGATGCTGCCGATCGCTATGTCGTTGACCGGCGACGGCAGCTGGCGCGCGCCGATGGGCATCGTCGTCATCGGCGGCCTGATCTTATCAACCTTGCTCACCCTCGTGATCGTGCCGGCATCCTTCAGCCTCGCAGTTGGTTTTGAACGCCGTCTCGGCGGCTGGCTTGGCCGCAAGCTGATTGTCGGCGGCAAGGACGGGCCGGTGCCTGACGCACATCCGGCCGAATAGGACGGCATATTGCTCTAGATAGGTTGTTCCAGTTGAACTATCCGCGAGTCCAGCCATTCTGACGGCATGAACCTGCTTCGCGCCACCGGCTTAGATCGATTCAACCCGGCGCAGGGCGGCGTTCGCGGCATGCGGATCGTCGCGTCCGGCCTGCTGGTGATCATGGCCGCGCTCTATCTGATCGCGCGCGCCCATGAAGGGCCGGCCGGCTTTGCCGGCTGGGGTTATCTGCGCGCCTTCACCGAGGCGGCGATGGTCGGCGGCCTGGCCGACTGGTTCGCGGTAACGGCGCTGTTCCGCCACCCGCTGGGGCTGCCGATCCCGCATACGGCGATCATACCGCGCAACAAGGACAGGATCGGCAACAGCCTCGCCGCCTTCCTGCGCACCAATTTCCTGACACCTGCGGTCGTCGCGCGGCGTATGGCGAGAGTCGATGTCGCAGGCGCGATCGGCCGGCTGCTCGCCAATCCGCCGCAGGGCGGCCGCATCCGCGAAGGGATCGGCCGCGCCGTGGCGACGATCCTCGAATCGCTCGGCGACGACAAGCTCGGCAATATGGTGAAAGGCGCGCTGGCCAGCAGGCTGCGCTCGTTCGACATTTCCCCGCTGCTCGGCCAGACGCTCGACGCCGCAATCGTGCAGAACCGCCATGCCGAGATGCTCGACGGCATCATCGGCTGGGCCGCGCGCATCCTGCTCCACAACGAAACCGTCATTCACGACATGGTCCAGTCGCGCACCGGCAAGTTCATGCGCTGGACCGGCCTCGATGAGAAGCTCTCGACTGCGATCGTCGAAGGCCTGCACAAACTGCTCGACGATATGGCGACCGATCCGGAGCATCCGTTGCGGCTGAAAGCACAAGAGGGGCTGGAGTCGCTCGCCAACAGCTTGCAACATGATCCCGACACACAGGCGAAGGTCGCCGCCCTCAAGGCCGATCTGCTTGCCAGCCCCGCGGTTGCCGCCTGGATGGACACCCTATGGCAAAACGCCCGCCGCCGCATGATCGAGATGGCGCGCGATCCCGACGCCGCGTTCGGCGGTCAGTTCGGCGAGGCCTTCAAGCAACTCGGCGCCACCTTGCAGAACGATGCTGGCCTGCGGCGCACGATCAACCGCTTCGCGCGCCGACTGACGGTCGGGCTCGTCGCCGATTATGGCGACGGCATCGTCAAGCTGGTGTCGGAGACGATCCATGGCTGGGACGCCAACACCGTCACCTTGCAGCTCGAAAACGCCGTCGGCCGCGATCTTCAGTATATCCGCGTCAACGGCACACTTGTCGGCGGTTTAGTTGGAGTCGGCCTTCATGTCGTTTCACAGCTGCTCTGACTTCATTCAGGCCGTGGCGCGATGCGGCAGCTTCCAGCCCGGTCGCAGGAAATGGCAGGTATAGCCATCGGGAATGCGCTCCAGATAATCCTGATGCTCCGGCTCGGCTTCCCAGAAATCGCCGACCGGCGCGAGTTCGGTGACGACCTTGCCCGGCCACAGTCCCGAAGCATCGACATCGGCGATCGTGTCCTTGGCAACCGCCTTCTGCGCATCGCTCGTGTAGAAGATCGCCGAACGATAGCTCGCGCCGATATCGTTGCCCTGGCGGTTCGCCGTCGTCGGATCGTGGATCTGGAAGAAATATTCGAGGATCGTCCGGAAGCTCGTCTGCTCAGGATCGAAGATGATCTCGATCGCCTCGGCATGGTTGCCATGGTTGCGATAGGTCGCATTCGGCACTTCGCCGCCGGAATAGCCCACGCGGGTCGAGATCACGCCGGGCTGCCGGCGGATCAAATCCTGCATCCCCCAGAAGCAGCCGCCTGCCAGCACCGCACGTTCGGTCGTCATGCTATATTCTCCACCTGCGAGAGGTAATCACCATAGCCTTCGGCTTCCATCTCCTCGCGCGGCACGAAGCGCAGCGATGCCGAGTTGATGCAGTAACGCAGCCCGCCTTTGTCGCGCGGCCCATCATCGAAGACATGTCCGAGATGGCTGTCGCCATGTTTCGAGCGCACCTCGATGCGGAGCATGCCAAGCGAGGCATCACGCACTTCGGCTACATTCGCCGGTTCGATCGGCTTGGTGAAGCTCGGCCAGCCACAGCCGCTCTCATATTTGTCGGCGCTCGCGAACAGCGGCTCGCCTGAGACGATATCCACATAGATCCCGGCAGCCTTGTTGCCGAGATATTCGCCGGTGCCCGGCCGCTCGGTCCCGCTCAGCTGCGTTACCCGATATTGTTCAGGGCTCAGCCGCGCCAGCGCGTCGTCGGTCTTCGCATAGGTCGTCATATATGCCTCCTCGACCGCGAAGATGGGAAGCCGCGACGCCATTGTCATCCCCATTTTTCGGGAAAGTCAGACGGCGGCGGAGCGCGCGAAGAATATCTCGATCCGGGTGCCCTCGCCCGGCGCCGATGTGACGGTGAAATCGGCCTTGGCATTCTGCCGCAACGACTGCGCGATCACCGCGCCCAATTTGCCCGGCTTGGGCCAGGTCACCCCCTGGGGCAGCCCCACCCCGTCATCGGCGACGATCACCCGGCAGCCAGTATCGTTGATCAGGCTGTGCAGCGTAATCGTTCCGCCATCCCGGCCGACAAAAGCATGTTTGAGCGCATTGGTCAGAAGCTCGTTGACGACGAGACCCGCAGGCATCGCAACGTTGACCGACACCGGCCATGTGTCGACCTGGAGATCGAGGCGAATGCCTTCGATCCCGTGCGCATTCATCACGGCAGCCGCGATCTGGCTCAGATAGATGCCGAGATCGACCGTCTCGCCGAGGCCACGCGCATTGAGCGCATCATAAAGCAGCGCCAGCGAATGAACCCGCCCCGACAGCCGGTCGAACCGTGCGCCAGCATCGGCATCGGGCACGTTGCGGGCCTCCAGGCGGATCAGCGCCGTGATCATCTGAAGATTATTCTTAACGCGATGCTGCAACTCGAGCAGCAAATTATCCTTGTCGCGCAGCGCGGCACTGACGTCATCGGCGTGGGCTGACTGACCCTTGCGGGCTAGCGCGACAAGGCGGAACATGGCTTCGCCATCGTCATTCTCGATCGTGTTCGACCAGGCATTGACCTCGATCGCCTCGTCATCCCGGGTGATCGTGAAGACCCCGATATATTCGTCGTCGGTCGCAACCGCGTTGCTCAGCAGGCGATCGTCTTCGCGCGCCGTGGCCACCCCAGGCAAGCTGTTCCAGCTTTCACCCTGCATTTCGGCGGCCGGCAGGCCGGTGATCCGCTCGAACTCTATATTCGCGTAAGTGATCACCTCGGACGGGCGAAGTTCCGACACCGCCACCGCGACAGGCACATGATCGAGAAACTGCTTGAACCGCTCGCTTTCCAGCGCGTCGGCAAGCCCGGGGGTTTCCAGAATATGTTCGGCGGGATCACCCACCTCTTTCGACTCAGTCATGACGCGCGTTCATCGAATTACCGTAGCACAGCGGATGGCCGGCGCAGCACCTTCATGATCGACATTAGTCCGAATGCGTGCGCGGCGTGCTCGATAACCGGAACTACCGAAGCGAAACAGGTGTTGTGATTTTTTTCGATGGAGAGCGATCATGGCTGACGACACCAGCAAGCAGGGCGCCACCGACCGCGGTCAGGTCGCGGCAGGCGAAACATATGAGGTCGCCCATTTTGCCAAGAAACACGGGATGACGCAGCGCGCGACGCGCGATCTGATCGCGCGCGTCGGCAACGACCGGGTGAAGCTTGACGCAGCTGCGGACGCGGCAAAGGCAAATGCTCGGCCTGCCGCGAAGGCAGCAAGGCAGCGCAAACCGGCCACCTCGGCGCCAAAGCGATCGGCACCGGCTGCCCCCGTCGAGCGCACGCCAGCTCCTTCGGCCGGCAATAGCATCGCCGACACAGCAAAATCCGTTGTCGAAACCGCACGCCGCGGTTCCAGCGCGGCGCGAAAGCGCGTCATCGCCGCCCCGGCTGCGGTCGGCAAGAGCGCCGGAAAAGCGCTCGACGCAACCAAAGCCGCCGCGACGAGCCGTACCGCTACCTTGATCGGCGCGGTTGCTGCCGGAGTCGTCACCGGGATCGCGGTAAATCTCGGCCGCAAGGCCGTCGTACAGGCGCCCAGCGTTATGGCAGGCGACTGGCTGGAGGCATTGAAGGTTGAGCATAAGCTCGCCCTGTCGATCTTTGACGCTATCGAAGCCACTGCCGATACACAGCCAGCGAAGCGGACGATGCTGCTCGTCCAGCTCAAACATGCGCTTGGCAAGCACGCCTTTACCGAAGAAAATGTGATTTACCCAGCGTTGCGAGACTGGGGCGACAAAGCCGATGCCGACAAGCTCAATCACGACCACGGCTATGTGAAGCAGCACCTTTATGAGCTGGAAGCGCTCGACAATCGGTCGCCTGAATTCCTCAGCAAGATTGCTATGTTCCGCGCGGACCTGACGGCGCACATCGCCGAGGAAGAGCAGGCGATCTTCCCTCCCCTTCATGCGAGCTTGAGCGTCGAAAAAAATGCGGCGATCACCGGAATGGCGAACAAGGAAGGCTTCAAGCTCGCTTGAGGTGAGCATGTGGGCCGCAAACGCCGACAGTCACTGGATCAATGCAGGCAGGACGCAATATCATGGAAGATCAAAAAGCCGATACGCAGGACCACCCCGAGGCAATCTTGGACAAGACCGCCAATCAAGGCGGCCGACCCGGCGCGATGGCAAAAGCTGGATCGGGCAGCCCGAAGGCGAAAGTCGGCACAAACCGCAAGGCCTAGCCGGGATTCAGCTTGCCTTCGCCAACGCGTAGCGCCGGCAATGCTCCAGATAGCCCGCCTCATGGCTTGCGATCAGATCGACAACGCTACGCCATAGCCACGATGGCGCGTCGATCCCCGCACGGTGATGATCGAGCAATGCCGCACGCCAGGTGGCGCGTTCGCTGCTGTCCATCTGGCGCGCATGTGCCTTGCCCACGATGAAGGCGAGATAGCGGGCTGCCTTGATCGCCTGGCTACGCGAAAACTGGTCGACTTCGAGCTTCAAATCCTGCGGCATCAATTCCCGCAGCACCATCGGCTTGCCGAGCAGATGCGTCGCGAGCATCCGTTCGCCCAGATGCGGAGCAAGTGCGAGCGCACCCGCCGCGACGCGTTCCGCATCATCCTGTGGCATCGCCGTCTGCTTGGCCACGGGCGCAGCGGCAGCGACGGCCTCCTTCAGATCGATCAGCGCAATCGAGTCCGGCGCCTTCTTCGAACCACCCACCGCGACGATCGCGGCATAGCGCGCCTTGCCGAGCGAGCTGCAGCCCTTCATCCAATAGGCCGCATCGAGAAGCCGCACCTTGTCGCCCGCATCGCGATGCGCAAGCGTCAGGATCATCGCGCGAACGGCATCGTCGTCGAACAGCTTATCGAGGCCGGCGCGCTCCGCTGCGGTCAGCCTCCAGAACTTCTTGCCGCGCGGCAGGGATGGCGTTTCATCGCCGATCCGCTCGGCCGCAAGCTGTTTCCAGCCACGTCCCAGCGCGCGCCTGCGAACGGCGCGGACCGCATCGGGCTCGGGTGTCGAGATATTGTCCGGGTTATCGAGCGCGAGTTCATAGCCCTCGACCATCTGCTCGATCATCAGCGCCGTCGTGACGCCGGGCAGGTCGGAGCCTCGCGCCGCCGCGGCAAGGCTCAGCCCCAGTCTGATCAGGTCGTGCGCCGGATTGCCGATGACGGTCTGATCAAGATCGCGGATCTGGATCTCGACCGCCCCGTCGGCATCGGCAAGCGGCCCGAGGTTGCCGAGATGACAATCGCCGCAAATCCATATCGCCGGTGCGTCGGGCAGCGCGGCGGCCGCAGGGGATGCGGCCAGCCATTCGTAGAATTTGATCGTATTGCCGCGAACATAGGCGTGGGTGGAGCTCGCCATCTTCAACAATCGCGCAGCCTCCAATGTTGCAAGACGTTGGGTGGGCTGGATGGATATCATCGCGGTCATGATCGCTCCCTGGATGTTGCTCGAACGTTTCTGAACGGCTTTGGGCCCATATATGGGGCGTCAGGATCTCACTGATCTGCATCATCTCCATTTTACTGCGGCTCTAATCCGCATTGCTGCGTTGTGATGTCCTCGCGGGCGCATGCTTTTGCGTCACATAAAGGAATTACCGATGAGCGAAGCCCTTGCGGCAAATGACGAAACTGGCTTCATCGTCGATCCGCAGGACGCTGCCGAAAATGCCGGCTTGCTGTACGTCAACGACGGCAAGCCGGGTATCACCCGGCGGAAGGCTGGCAAGGGCTTCGCCTACAAGCTTCCGAATGGCAAGCCGGTGACCGACGCGAAGACGCTCGATCGCATCCGCAAGCTCGCAATCCCGCCCGCCTATACCGATGTGTGGATCTGCCCGAGCGCGCGCGGACATATTCAGGCGACCGGACGCGACGCAAAAGGCCGCAAGCAATATCGCTATCACGAGACCTTCCGCTCGGTCCGCGACAGCACCAAATATGAACATATGCTCGAATTTGCTGCGGCCTTGCCCACGATCCGTGAACAGGTTGATGCCGATATGGCGCGCCAGGGTCTGCCACGCGAAAAGGTGCTGGCGACCGTCGTGCGCCTGCTCGAAACGACGATGATCCGCGTCGGTAATGAGGACTATGCCAAAGCCAACAAGAGCTATGGTCTCACCACATTGCTCGATCGACACGTGGCGGTCGTCGGTGCGGAGCTCCGTTTCCGCTTCAAGGGCAAGAGCGGCAAGCAATGGCAGCTCAGCCTACAAGACCGGCGCGTCGCGAAGATCGTGAAGGCCAGTCAGGATCTGCCGGGCCAGCATCTCTTCCAATATGTCGATGACAGCGGCGAACAGCATGAGGTGACCTCCGGCGACATCAACGCCTATCTCAAGGACATCTCGGGCAAGGACATCACCGCCAAGGATTTCAGGACCTGGACCGGCACGGTTCTCGCTGCGATGGCGCTCGCCGAATATGAGACGGTCGATAGCGAGGCGGCGGCGAAGCGGAATGTCCGGTCGGCGATCGAGGCGGTCGCGTCCAGGCTCGGCAATACGCCGACCGTCTGCCGCAAATGCTATATCCACCCCGAAATCCTCGACAGCTATCTGGGCGAGGCACTGATCCTCGAAACGCAGGCCGAGGTCGAGCAGGCGCTTCGCGACGACGTTACCGCGCTCAAGCCGGAAGAGGCTGTCGTCCTCGCCTTTCTTCAGCGCCGCCTCGCTGCCAAAGCGGCCTGATCGACGATGATGGTATATTTCGCGCAGGCCGGACCCATATGGCCCGCTGATCAGTTTGGCCGCGCATGAAACTGAACATTCACGCCCAGCTCGATTATTGGTTTGCCCATCCCACCGACGTGTTGCTGCAGCTCGAAGCCGCAGCAATTCCTGAGCAGCAGATCGAATCTGCGCATATCGACGTCACACCATGCGAGCATTTCGCGCGGGTCGATGCCCATGATCAGATCGGCGAACGCATCTGGCTGCGCGTGCAGGGCCAGTTGCTGATCGACTATAAGGCAACCGTATCGATCGCTCGATTGCTGACCGACTGTCTAGATCTGCCCAAGGTCCCGCCCCACCAGTTGCCGGGTGAGACCGTCCAATATCTGATGGCGTCGCGCTACTGCCCTTCGGATCAGTTCCAGACCTTTGTCGACACCGAATTCGGCGCTCTGGAAGGCGGCCAGCGGGTCCTCGCCATGCGCGACTGGGTGCATAGCCATTTCCGCTATGTGCCGGGCGCAAGCGACGCCGACACGACCGCGCTCGACACCTTCGTCAAGCGCCAGGGAGTTTGCCGTGATTATGCGCATATGATGATCACGCTCGTCCGCGCGAGCGGCATCCCGGCGCGGCTTGCGAGCGTCTATGCGCTCGGTGTCGAGCCGCAGGATTTCCATGCCGTTGCCGAAGTCTTTCTCGGCGGCGAATGGCATCTGGTCGATGCAACCGGCATGGCGAAAGAGGCCGCGATGGCGAAGATCGGCGTTGGCCGCGACGCCGCCGATGTCGCCTTCCTGACGGCCTATGGCCTGGCGCAGATGAACAGCCAGCGCGTTCAGGTCGAGTCTGCCATATGATCGAAGACGTCGCCGGCTGGATCGCGCCGGTCGCGACCGCAATCGCGGCGATCATGACGGCAGCCAATCTGGGCACCCGCGTTACCGGCTGGGGCTTTGTCGTCTTTCTGATCGGCTCGCTCGCATGGTCTGCGGTCGGCGCCGCCACCGGCCAGACGAACCTGCTGCTGACAAACGGCTTCCTTACGCTCGTCAACCTGATCGGCATCTGGCGCTGGCTTGGCCGGCAGGCGCGCTACGAGAAGCATGGGCAAGAAGCCGAGGCGGCCAGCGAGGCCCGCGCCGCGCCTGATCTGAAGACGCTGTCATCTCTGATCGGCGCCAGGGTACGCGGTGTCGACGACAACGACATTGGCGAAGCGATTGAAGCGATGCTCGAATGCGACAGCGGCCGGATCAACTATATCGTGGTCAGAAGCGGCGGTGTTGGCGGTGTCGGCGAAAGGCTGCGGGCGATCCCCCGCGATGATCTGACGATCGGCGAGGATATGATCCGCCTGACGCTTGATGCGGACAGCTTTGAAGCCCTTCCCGACTGGCAACCACAGGCTCCGCCACCAAAGGCTTAGTTGAGTTCGATCCACACCGGCGCGTGATCGCTGCTCTTTTCCCAGCCGCGGACATGATGATCGACTGCGGCGCGCTCGAGCCGTTTGGCCGCCATTTTGTTGAGCAGCAGATGATCGATGCGCAGGCCGGCATTGCGCGCATAAGCGTTCCGAAAATAGTCCCAGAACGTGTAGATCGTCTCATCGGGGTGAAGCTTGCGCAGCGCATCCGTCCACCCCTGCGCGATCAGCCGCGCAAAAGCGGCGCGGACCTCAGGCGCAAACAGCGCATCATCTGCCCAACGCTCGGGTTTATAGACGTCACGCTCGGTGGGCATGACGTTGAAGTCGCCCGCGATCACCACCGGTGCCTTGGTCGCATATAATTCGGCAGCAAGCCCGATCAGCCGCTCGAACCAGCGCAGCTTATAATCGAACTTCGGTCCCGGCCGCGGATTGCCGTTGGGCAGATAGAGCCCGCCGATCAGCACGCCGTTCACCGCCGCCTCGATATAACGGCTATGATCGTCCTCAGCCTCTCCGGGAAGGCCGCGCCGAGTTTCGATTGGGTTGCTCCCCTTTGCCAGGATCGCGACCCCATTCCACCGGCTCTGCCCCTGCCAGATCGCGCCGTAGCCCGCATCGCGGATCGCACCTTCGGGAAACTTCTCCTGCGGCGCCTTGAGCTCCTGCAGACACACGACATCGGGCGCCGCCTCGGCCAGCCACCGCAGCAGCACGGGCAGGCGACCGTTGATCCCGTTCACATTATAGGTCGCGATCTTCATAGATCCGGCAAGGTCTGATCCGCTCGCCCCCAGCCGCTGAGCGCCTTCGAACCCGCGCGCTTCACCAGCTCGGCCGCATCGCCGACGTGCCAGTGCGACGGTTTGTCGATCGTCTCCAGTTCCTTCCATGTGATCGGCACCGCAACCGGCGCTTCCTCGCGTGCGCGCACGGCATAGGGCATCACCGCCGTCGCGCCGCGCTGGTTGCGCAGATAATCAACGAAGATCCGGCCCTTGCGCTGCGCTTTGGCAAGCGCTGCCGTGAAACGGTCGGGCTCGGCCTGCGCCACCGCCTGCGCGAAACGCTGCGCGAAATCCTTGACCGCCGGCCACTCCGCCTGCGGTGTTAGCGGCGCGATGACGTGAATGCCCTTGCCGCCGGTCACCATCGGAAACGTCTCGAGCCCGATCTGCTTGAGCAGATCACGAAAATGGAAGGCCGCGGTCCGCACAGCCTCGAAGTCGAGGCCTTCGTCCGGATCGAGATCGAACACCAGCCGGTCGGCCTTCTCGACATCCTCGATCCGCGATCCCCAACCATGAAATTCGATCGTCCCCATCTGCACGCAGGTCAGCAGCCCTTCGGGCCCGTCGACGAACAGATAGGGCTCTTCATGCCCATCCTTCTCCCGGATGCCGACATGCTTGATGTGCGCGCCGAACGTCCCGGCATCATGCTTCTGGAAGAAGCATTTCTTGGCACGGCCCTGCGGACAGCGAACGAGGCTGATCGGCCGGCTGCCGCACCAGGGCAGCATGATCTCGGCAACCGCGGCATAATAGTCGGCAAGCTGCCCCTTGGTGATCTTGGACTCGGGAAAGATCACCCGATCGCGATTGCTGATCGCGACGTCCACACTCTCCTCCGATGATGCGGCCACTACAGTTTTCACAGCTGTTTCGCTCTCGATCACGACAGCCTCCGCTTTCTTGTCTTCGCGCAGTCCCAGATAGGAAGGGTGGCGCAACACGCCCTCGTCGGTAAACTCGGTAAAGGCGATCTCCGCCACCAGCTCCGGCTTGATCCAGTGCGCCCCGCGCACGGCTGCTCGCGGCGCTTCGACCGTGGGTTTCTTGACCTCCAGCGGGTCCATCAGCGCCATCAGCCGTTCTATCTCATCTGCAGTGTAGCCGGTTCCGGCCTTACCTGCGTAGGTCAGCTTACCGTCGCGATTGACGCCGAGCAGCAGCGAACGGAAGCCGCGCTGCTTGTCCGATGGCGTCCAGCCGACGATCACGAATTCCTGCCGGCGGATGCACTTCGTCTTGAGCCAGGTCCCGGAACGAGATCCCGAGTATTTTGCATCGGCGCGCTTCGATATCACGCCTTCGAGCCCTGCCTCGCAAAAGGCGCCGAACAATTTCTCGCCCTTGCCGACGATATGTTCCGAATATCGGATACGCCCCTCGCTTTTGCCGATCAGCGCCTCGAGCTTCTCCTTGCGATCGACCAGCGGCAGCTTGGTCAAATCCTTGCCGTCGAGCGCGAGCAGATCGAACGCATAATATATGATTGTCGAAGGATCGCCCTTCAGCGCCGCCTGCAGCGCCTGAAAGCTCGTCTTGCCCCGATCATCCACGACCACCGCCTCGCCATCGATCAGCGCCGACCGGCAATCGAGTTGAGCCGCCTCGGCAATCAGCCCGGCAAACTTGTCCGACCAGTCGAGGCCCGAGCGCGTATAGGCGCGTCCTTCCCCACCTCCGACCGCAATCAGGGTGCGATAGCCGTCATATTTCATCTCGTGCAGCCAGCGATCGCCCGCCGGCACCGCGTCTACCAAAGTCGCCAGTTGCACCGGTTGAAACGGCGGCGGCGGCTCAGCCTTAGTGGCCTTGCCCTTCACCGCCTTCTTCTTCGGCGCCTTGCCCGCCGCGATCTCCTCCATCGTCAGCCCGCTCTCGACGCCGGTTATATGCGTCGCCACCAGATCGTCCGAACCACCGGCATATTCATCATCGATCTTGCGCAGCAGCCAGTTCTCGCCCTTCTCCTTGCCGCGGGGTTTCAGCCGGATCATCAGCCACTCGCCCTTCATCCGCCGGCCGTGGAGGAAGAAATGCAGATGCCCCTCTTCCAGCGTCCTGACAGGGTCCTTGCCCGGCACCGGCTCCCAGGTGCCGTTATCCCACAGCATGACGGTCCCGCCGCCATATTGACCCTTGGGAATCGTGCCCTCGAAGCGCGCATAATCGAGCGGATGATCCTCGGTCCGGACCGACAGGCGCTTGTCGTCGGGGTTGAGGCTCGGCCCGCGGGTCACCGCCCAGCTCTTCAGCGTTCCGTCGAGCTCAAGCCGAAAATCATAATGGAGCCGGGTCGCGGCGTGCTTTTGCACGACGAAGCCATTGCCGCCGGTCGGCAGGGTCGCGCCTGACGGCTCTGCCGTGAGCGCAAAATCACGCATCTCGCGATAGCGCGCCAGATTCGTTTCGGCGGAGGTTTCTCTAGGCGATGGAGAGGCGCGGCGGGCCATGTGCTATAGTCCTGCGAGGAAGCCATCTGAACCAAAGTCAGGCAGACTCGTTCCCGCCAAGCCCCGATCTCTCGCCCGTCAGTCTCATATCACCGCGGTGACAAGGCCCCGTTCCACCGCCTCATTGGCTTCGATATACCAGTTGTCGGGTGCCTTCTCGAGCACCTCTTCCATCGTTACCCGGCTGCCCCGGATCAGATTCTCGAACCCCTCATTCTGGATCGCGATCGAGCTTTCGATTTCGTGGAGTGTCGCCCTCACGCTGGCGATGCACGTCGTCAGCGGCCCCTCGATCCGCAGCTTCTTCGCCATCTTGCGTTCGTGGATCATCAGCCGGGTGCCACGCGTCAGATAGCGGTTTTGGATCGCGAAGAAGCTCATGAAGGTCGTACCCGCCGAATAGATCGCGGCCTTGCCGAGGAACACGAAGCGGCGGGACGGGACGATGTCGCTGTGAAAGCGAATATCCTCGCCCATCATCCGCGCGACTTCAGGATCGCCGCCCAGGGTCGACAGCTCGACATGGATGCGGCCGCCATCCTGGTTCGCAGCAAGCGCCGGTTCGAGCTTGGCACGGAAATCGCGATACATGTCGTAATCGACGGGACCTGACAGCAGGATTGCAGGCTCCTTGAAATCGGGGGCGGTCAGCGGTGCGGCCGAGGACATTGGCAGTCTTTCCTTGGAAGTTGGACCGCCCGAACGACCTGAGCGCCCGCAAGTTGCATCACAACTGCGCCTGCGCAGATGCGCGCAGCGAAAGCGTCGATCCGGCAGGGAGACATTACCGCCAACGCGCGTTCTATCACCGGGACATCCGGCGCGCTTACGCGCGACGGGACATAACAGGGGATGCCATGGCAACGTCGCAAGCCGACGACGAATCCGGTCGCTCGGCGAATAGCCCATGGGCCATTCCGCTCAGCGGCTGGAAAGCCGTGCTCAAGCGGACCTGGCTCGAATCGACTGAGGATGCGATCGGTCTCGTCGCGGCCGGGGTCGCCTTCTATGGCTTTCTCGCGATCGCGCCGCTGCTCGTTGCGACCATCCTGTTGTACGGTCTCGTTGCCGATCCGTCCGATGTCGGTACAGATCTGCAGGCGATGCTGTCGATCATGCCGCTCGACGCGGTCAAACTCATCGGCGATCTCCTGGTCAGCGCGGTTCACACGTCGGACGGCAAGAAGGGCTTCGGGCTCCTGATCGCCATGGCAATCGCGCTTTACGGCGGCATGAACGGCGCGAGTGCGCTGATCATGGCGCTCAACATAGCTTATGAGGAGCAGGAACGCCGCAGCTTCCTCAAGCTGACACTGCTCACGCTCATCATCACCGCGACCGGCGTACTCATCCTGGTACTGGCGCTGGGCGCTGCGGCTGTCGTCGGCCATGTCCGGGCGTTCCTGCCCGAAGCCGCGCCGCTGCTCGTCATCGTCGGCCGGTTAATATCGTTTATCGCCATGGCCATCTTCGGTGCCGGCGCAGCGGCGACGCTCTACCGCTATGGCCCAGACCGTCGCGAGGCGAAGTGGCGATGGCTCAGCCCCGGGTCGATCGCGGCGAGCCTGCTGTGGATTCTCATCTCGCTCGGCTTCGGCTTCTACGCTGCCCGCTTCGCCGATTATGGCAAGACCTATGGCTCGGCGAGCGCCGTTATCGTCATGCTGACCTGGCTCTATCTGTCGGCCTATGTCCTCCTGCTCGGCGCCGAGCTCAATTCCGAACTCGAACATCATACCGCGCGCGACTCCACAATAGGCCCGGAAAAGCCGCTTGGTTCGCGCGGCGCAGTTGTCGCCGACACCGTTGCCGACGAACCCGCAGGTGACGCACAGGAGATCGCCGGGCTCGAAGCCGCGGCCACTCCGCATCCCCAGCCTGCCGCCGATGAGCCACCCGGCCGCATTGCCGATTATGCTTTGTCGCGCGTAACGAACCGCACTTGGGGTGGCACGAACAGAGCCGACAAATTCTCGTCGGTGCTCGTCACCTTCGGCCTCAACATGATCCGCAAGCCCGGCCGCGGCCGATATGGCGTCCTCCTGATCGGCGCGGCTACCGCGCTATCCTGGCGGAGCCGACGCAAGCCGAAGCTCTCAGACGAGTCCGCGGTGCTCGACTAGCGCGTCTTCCGCCGGCTCGCGCCCTCGGAAGGCGATGAAGGACTCCATCGGATCACGCTTGTTGCCTTGCGCGAGTATCTCGTCGCGAAAGCGGTTTGCGGTCGCCTGGTCGAAAATGTCGCCTGCCTCCGCAAAGGCATCATAGGCGTCGGTGTCGAGCACCTCCGACCATAGATAGCTATAATAGGCACTGGCATAGCCACCGTCGAAGATATGCGTGAAATAAGGCAGTCGATGTCGCATCCCTATGACGGACGGGGCATCGAGCCGTTCGAGCGCCGCTGCCGTAAACCCGATCGGATCGGCCGCCGCCGCCGTGGCGTCGCGATGGACGGCAAGATCGATCAGCGCCGAGGATACCAGCTCGACCGTCGCATAGCCCTGCCCATAGCTTTCGGCATTGACGATCGCGGATATGAGCTCGGCGGGCACGCCCATCGCACCGAGGACTTCGGGCGCCACGATCCAATGCTCCATGAACTTGCTCGGAAACTCGACAAAGTCCCGCGCCACCGCTGTTCCCGCCTGACTCGGATAGGTCACATCCGACAGCAGCGCGTGCAGCGCATGGCCGAATTCGTGGAACAAGGTACGCGCCTCATCGAGCGACAGGCGGGTTTCGCCGGGCTCGGCCGCACCGGCAAAATTGGCGACGACATAGGCGATCGGGCGGACGTCGCCGTCGAGCTTCTCCTGAACCCGCAAACTGCCCATCCACGCGCCGCCGTGCTTTTCCGGCCGCGTAAGATAGTCGGTATAGAGCAGCCCGGCGAACGCGCCATTCTCGCGAACGACCTCCCACGCCTGCACCTGCGGATGATAGCCCGGCAGGTCGATGCGCAGCACGAAACGCAATCCATAAAGCCGCTCCGCCGCGTCGAACGCAGCCGCGCGCACCGCGTCGAGCCGCAAATAGGCGCGCAACGCATTACCATCGAGCGCGAACCGGGTCAGGCGGATGCGCTCGGCATAGAAGCGCCAGTCCCACGCCCCGAGCTCGAAGCGGGCACGATTCTCGCGCGCGGCGTCGTCATCGATCATCTTTTGCAGCTCGGCCGCTTCCTCCGCGGCCTTGCGCTTCGCCGGCTCCCACACGCGCAGCAACAGCGCCTCTGCGGTGTCGGCGGTGGCCGCCATACTGTCTTCGAGCTTGAACGCAGGATAATCGGGATAGCCGAGCAGGATCGCCCGCTCATTGCGCAAGGTAAGCAGTTCGGCGATCACCGGCACATTGTCATGCGGCCCGCCCTCGCACCGCGCGACAAATGCCCGCCACAGCCGCTCGCGCAGATCGCGCCGTGTCGAAAAGCCGAGAAACGCCTCATAATCGGTGCGATCGAGCGTGAAAAGATAGCGCCCTTCATGCCCCGCGCGCGCCGCGTTAGCGGCGGCGGCAGCGCGCACGCCGTCGGGCAGGCCATCGAGATCGGCCTCGTCGAGGATCATCGTCCACGCGTTGGTCGCCGACATCACATTATGCCCGAACGTCACCGACAATTGCGACAGGCTCTGATCGATCGCCGCGAGCCTCGCCTTGCCCGACGCATCGAGCGCCGCCCCGCCCGCCACGAATCCGTCATACACGGTCTCGACCAGCCGCCGCTGATCCACCGCGAGATCTTCGCCCCTTGCGTGAACCGCTGAAACCCGCGCAAACAGCGCGGCATCCTGCGAGAAGCGCGTGCCATGCGCGGTCAGCAGCGCCGAGACCTCGCCTTCTATCGCCCGGATCGCATCGTCCGACTGCGCCGACGCCAGCGTCCAGAACAAGCGCCGCACCCGCCCCAGCACTTCGCCTGCCCGCTCGAGCGCCGCCAGCGTGTTGTCGAAATCCGCCGCTGCCGGATTCGATGCGATGGCCCTGAGCTCAATCTCGTTTTCCGCGATTGCCGCCCTGAAGGCCGGCATGAAATCCTCCGCCCGCACATCGCCGAACGGCGGCGCGCCGAATGGCGCGGTCCAGGGCAGCAGCAGCGGATTTGCGGCGTCAGACGTCAAATGGTTCGCCCTCGTCGTCGATCGATGAGACTTCGTCCGCGCGGACGAAGAAGGATCGCAGGATCGCGGGGCCGAAGCCCGTCGTCAACGCCGTATCGGTAGCGTCGCGCCCCCGCGCCATCAGCACCCGGCCGATCCGCGGCTTGTCGTGGCGCGCGTCATAGGTGTACCAGGCGCCATCGATATAGACTTCCATCCACGCGCTGAAATCCATCGCACCATCGACCGGTACGCCGAAGTCGCCCAGATAACCGGTGCAGTAGCGCGCCGGGATATTGACGCAGCGACACAGGGTGATCGCTAGATGCGCATAATCGCGGCAAACTCCGACCTGCTCCTGATAGCCATTCCACGCCGTCTTGTCGGGCCGTGCATGCTCATAACCGAAGGTGATATGGCGGTTGACGAAGGTCACGATCGCCTCGACCCGGTCTCTCGCAGAAGTCAGATGCCCGACCTCGTTCCACGCGACCTGCATCAGCCGATCGGTCTCGCAATATCGGCTGCCGAGCAGGAACACGAGAAACTCGTCGGGGATCGCCTCGACCGGCATTTGCGGTCCATCGGGGGCGCGGACATCGGGGATGCCGTCATCTTCGATCACGAAATCGGCCGAAAGCGTGACGCCGCCTTTGGGCACGGTCAGCCGCGTGCAGATATTTCCAAAGGCATCGACATAATCATACATCGGCACATCGGGGGCCGCCGTAATGCGATGCGGCGTGCGCAGATCCATATTGCGCGACGGATGCACGCTGAGCATCGCCAGCATCGCCGCCGGAGTCTCTGCCTCGAAATAAATTTCATAGCCTGCGCGGATAAGCATGCTCAGTTCCCGATTTCGCCGCTGCGGCGGCTGTTGACGGCGCCGGTGTAACCGGCGGGTTGCGGGTCGCTTGATGCGAGCTCCATATGGACCTCAACTTCGACGTTCATATCTATGTAACTGTTCGGAAATCCACTCCACGTCCCCGACAAGGGCAGCGCCTGATAAGGGTCTCGCGCGACGGCAACGCGGATCAGTCCGCGATTGCCGACGATGCCGTTGGTCGGATCGAACTCGACCCAGCCCGATCCGGGAAGGAAGATGCGCGCCCAGGCATGGGTGCTGCCGCCGCCGACCCGCCCTTCGCCGCGCGAAGGATTATAGACATAACCCGACACGAAGCGGGCCGCGAGGCCCAGCGCACGCGCCGCCTCGATCATCAGCACCGCGAAGTCGCGGCAGGTGCCCTGGCGCTTTTCCAGCGTCTCGATCGGCGTCTGCGTGCCCTTTTCGTGACGCGCGACATAGGTGAAGTCGCGCTTGATCGATGCCGTCATCTCGGTGAGCATCACCAGCGTGTCGGTGGGGCCGTCCAGCCGCACCAGCTTGCGTGCCCATATATCGACGATACGGCGCGGATCGAGATGGCCACGCTCGATCGACCGCAGCAGATCGGGCATGTCCTCCGACGAATAGGTGAACGGGAAACTGCGCGCATAGGGCTCGATCTCGACCTCGCTCCCCGCCAGCGGCTCATGCTCCATCCGGACGACACTCTCGACCTTGAGCGTCTTCGCCCGCTTGTCGAACCGGGCAAGCGCCACCGAATTGCCGAACACATCGTGCAGCCAGCGCAGTTCGGCCGGTTCGGGATAGATTTCGAGCCGCGCATCGATCAGATGCTGGTCATAGCTCTCGCGCGGGCGCACCATGATGCGATGCTCGCCGAACGCGACCGGCTGGCGATAATTATATTGGGTGACATGACGAACCGTCAGCAAAGGCATGGGAGAGCAACATCCTGATGGCGACGCAGCCTTCATCAGGCCCGCTCGGCCCGGAAGATCCCGCACCTGTCGCAGTCCTTAACACGGAAGCAGGCTCGCCGTTCCTTCTTATCGGAGACCATGCGGGAAAATTAGTGCCGGCGAAGCTCGGCACGCTCGGCGTTTCTCCCGCCGACATGCAGCGCCACATCGCCTGCGACATCGGCGTGCGCGGTCTCGGTGAAGCGCTGGCGCAGCGATTGGACGCGACCTTCGTCCACCAGATCTATTCGCGCCTCGTCATCGATTGCAACCGCGATCCTGCTTCACCCGACGCCATCCCCGAGGCTTCCGATACTACCCCCATCCCCGGAAATATCGGCTTGCCGGTCAGTGAACGAGACGCGCGCATCGCTGCACTACACGAACCATATCAATCTGCTATCGCCGCCGAGATCGCCGACCGCAGCGCACGCGGGCAACGCACGATCCTTGTATCGCTGCACAGCTTCACGCCGAGGCTGACCTCCCAGGGCGGCCATCAGCCCTTACGGCCATGGCATATCGGCGTGCTTCATGGCGGCGGCAATCCGGCCTTCGCCCTGCGCGTACTCGACGAACTCGATAGCGAACCCGATATCATCGCTGGCGACAACGAGCCCTATCGCATGGACGAGACCGACCACACGGTTCCCCGTCACGCCTTTGTCGCAGGACTCCCTTATATCGAGATCGAAGTGCGACAGGATCTGATCGGCGACGAAGCCGGACAGCACCGCTGGAGCGAGCGCATTGCAGCGGCATTGTCGGCTGCGTGGGCGGCTATATCGTAGGGGCAGTTCAAATTTTCATCGTCTTTTGCACCGCACCAATTGCCAACCGCGCAAATGCGCCCCAAAGAAACCCGAACATTCCGCCAATATCGAGGCCTCTATGAAGCGTTCGTCGCTTACCCGCTTCCTCATCGAACAGCAGCGCCTTGCCAACGCGCTCCCAGCCGAGCTGCGCCTGCTGATCGAAATCGTCGCCCGCGCCTGCAAGACCATCAGCCATTCGGTCAGCCGCGGCGCGTTGGGCGAGGTTCTCGGCAGCCTCGACAGCGAAAATGTCCAGGGCGAGGTTCAGAAGAAGCTCGATGTGATCGCCAACGAATATTTCCTCGAGGCGAACGAATGGGGCGGGCATCTCGCGGCGATGGCGTCGGAGGAGATGGAAACGATCCATCGCGTGCCAAATCGCTATCCCAAGGGCGAATATCTGCTGTTGTTCGATCCGATCGACGGCTCGAGCAATATCGATGTCGATCTGTCGGTCGGCACGATCTTCTCGGTGCTCAAGGCGCCCGACGAGGTTTCGGGCCGCGACGTCACCGAGGAGGATTTCCTCCAGAGTGGCCGCAATCAGGTCGCGGCGGGCTATGCGATCTACGGCCCGCAGACCTTGCTGGTGCTGACAGTCGGCACCGGCGTCTATGAATTCACGCTCGATCGCGAAATCGGCAGCTGGATCATGACCGACGAACGGATGGTGATGCCGCAGGGCAAATGCGAATTCGCCATCAACATGTCCAACCGCCGTCAATGGTCGCCCGCGATCCTGCGCTATATCGACGAGCGCATCGAGGGAACCGAAGGCCCGTGCGGCAAGGATTACAACATGCGCTGGACGGCCTCGATGGTCGCCGACGTGCACCGCATCCTGAAACGCGGCGGCGTGTTCATGTACCCGTCGGACCACCGCTCGAAGGACAAGGCCAAGCTGCGCCTGATGTACGAAGCCAATCCGATGAGCATGCTGATCGAGGAAGCCGGTGGCGCATCGACGAACGGATATGTTCCGATCATGGACATCTCCCCCACCGGCCTTCACCAGCGCGTCGGCGTGGTCCTGGGTGACAAGGCTGAGGTCGAGTTGATCACGGCTTATGGGAAAGCAGAGTGAATAAAGCGTACGCCTGACGTCGCATCTGGATTCGTCTTCCCGGGCTTGACCCGGGGAGACGTTATCTCGTTGGAACAAGACGTTAGCTCTTCATCGCTGTTCATAGCGATAGCGCCAGGAGATGAAGCGCACGCCAGCTTCGCTCGTCAAAGAAAAAAGCCCACCACACTCTCGAATATGGTGACCCCAACGGGCACCCGGCAATCGCGGTAAGGTACTGAATTTACGCCTATCTCTTCTAAGCGCAGGATTTCTATACCATCACAAATGCCATCTGCCCATTGGGATTATATGGAGCGTAAAGACATTGCTCAGCGATCGGCTCATCTTGACTGTCGGCTAACTTACAACGTTGGTGGCCTCGGGTTCGCGGGACCATCATTGTTATAACTCGCTCGAAGTAGCAATCTGAATGGCGCTAGTCGTGCGAAAGCCGTTGGTTGCGAAGCCACTTCGTCGAGGCGGCGTGAATTTTTGGGGTCAGACATGCTAGTCTGGCATAAAGCCGTCATGCGCCTAGCGGTTCCTTATTCAGAAGCAGCGCCACTACGCGACATTGCGATCACGGCAGATACGCGACATCGCGATCACGGCAGGCTGCCTTGCTATGGAGTTAGGCAAGGCAACTGGCGATTGTCCGTCGTCAGAACATTTGGCGCAATTCGCGGCGTAGATTAGCGGAGTTCGGGCCTCGTCTGGGGCGATGTTAGGCGGCGAGCTTGCGGTGCTGCAAGCGCCGGTGTTCGATGGTCTGTCGCTTGATCCTTTCGCGCTGCTGGATGATGGCCGGAGCCCTGCCGAAGTAGGCGTCGGAGGGTGTCACGTTGGCCAGGCTCTCGTGGTAGCGCTGGTGGTTGCAGTGCTCGACGAAGGCCTCGATCTGGGCCTCGAGATCGCCGGGCAGGAAGTAGTTCTCCAGCAGGATGCGGTTTTTGAGGGTCTGGTGCCAGCGCTCGATCTTGCCCTGGGTCTGGGGGTGCATCGGGGCGCCGCGGACGTGGCTCATCTTCCGGGCCTCGATGTATTCCGCCAATTCACCCGCGATGTAGCTGGGGCCGTTATCGCTGAGCAGCCGGGGTTTGTTCAGGACCGTGGCGCTGTCTCAGCCCGAGGCCTTGAGGGCGAGGTCCAGCGTGTCGGTGACATCGCCCGCGCCCGCATCAAGATCGGTATGGCCAACCTGGCCTATAACTTCCAGCGCCTGGCATGGCTTGAAGGGCGAACTGCGCCCGCGTGACGCCGAAGCGGCCAATCAAGGGCCTGCCAGCGGAAATTACAACGTAGCGCCACGCAACAGCCTCGACATCACACCGCCCCGAAGCCTGACGTGCTCGTCACGCCCAAATCCATCGGTTCTTCGAAGTGTCCAGTTCATTGAGCTGGCGCATAGCAGCATTCGTCGGCAAGGTGACGGGCTCGCCGTTAAGCCGCGCCTTCGCGATCGTTAAGGCGCAGGCGGAACCGGTCGGCGTCCCTACCCCGGCCCATTACCGCCACCGGCAAACCATCTCGCCATTGGGCGACCTGGACGAGCCGTCGCCCGATGAGGCGAATAAATTTTCATCTGCCGTTCCCAAATTTCGGCTGCCCAACGTTCTTAGACGACAAGCAGAATGAATCGGCCGAAGAATTGGGGGGGCATGCAAGAGATGTACACGTTCATTTTCCGTCGCATTGGCAAAGCGGAAACCGTCAGAGGGCTTCTTCTGATGTCCACCGCCTGTGCATTGTGCGCTGCGGCCATCCCCGCGCGCGCCGAGAGCCTGGACGAGCCAGGGCCCGTCTCCACGGTCCCGGATGGAACCCCGTCAGGGGCTGTCAGTGCCGATAGCTCCGCTCCGGACCATGACGATGGGGAAATCATCGTGACCGCGCAGCGGCGCGAAGAGCGACTGCAGGACGTTCCGGCGACGATTACCGCCCTGACAGGGGACCAGCTCGCGCGCTCCGGAATCACTTCGACCCAGCAACTGACGCAAGTGACTCCCGCACTCAATTTCACCCAATCCTCCTTTTCGCCGCAGCCCACCATCCGCGGGATTGGTACGCGCGGAACGACGGCGGGGGATGAATCTGTCGTTCCTGTCTATATCGATGGCGTCTATCAGCCGGCGCTCAACTCCACTGTGATGGAACTTAACAGCGTGGAGCGGATCGAGGTGCTCAAGGGCCCCCAAGGCGCGCTGCTAGGCCGCAACGCGACTGGCGGTGCGATCAACATCATCACGCGCACGCCCAAAATCGATCCGTCCATGGACTTCAGCCTCAGCTACGGCCGGTTCAATCAGGTGGTTAGCAAGGCCTATGTCACCGGGGGAACCGGCACTGTCGCAGCTGATCTTTCGGTCCTCAACAGCTACGATGAGGGCTATATCCGGAACATCGCGAAGGGCGGGATGACAGGCCAGACCCGCAGCTATTCGGTGCGCTCCAAGATCCTCTGGCAGCCGGTGGACGATCTGAAGTTCACCCTTATCGGCAGCACGGCCGGGAACCACGATTCCGTATCCTATGCGACCCAGGCCCGAGGCCGGAACACGCTGGCCCGCCGCTTCAATCCGGCCGTGCTGATCCCCAACGATCCCTTTGAGACGTCGGCCATCGACCAATCACCCATCAACAACACCACCTCGAACGCCGCGCTGATCGCCAGCTGGGACGGTCCCGGCTTTTCCCTAAACTCGGTGAGCGGTTACCAGCGAACCACCTTCGACAGCATCGCCGATTCCGACACGACTCCGCAGTTTGTAGGCACCTCGGCCGGCGTCCGCAGGACCCGATCGTTCATCGAAGACCTGTATGCCGTTTCGGCGGGTAAGGGCCCCTTGAGCTGGATCGTCGGCTCGACCTATTTTTATGACCGTTCGGGTAATCCGAGTGTCATCAATGTTAACGTGGCCTTTCCTTCCGGCGTGCGCAGCACGACCGATCTTACGACAGTTGTGGAAACGAAGTCGATCGCGCTATGGGCGCAACTGGGCTATGACATCACGGACCAGCTCAATCTGAGCGTCGGCGGGCGGTACACGCATGACAACAAGCATTTTGAGGCCCACAACAACTTGAGCGGGGCGCTCATCGACACGAGCAAGAGCTGGGGCAAGGTCACCCCCACGGCGACCCTGAAATACTCGCCCTCTGCCGACCTTAATTTTTATCTCAAAGCAGGTCAGGCGTTCAAGGCCGGCGTCTATGCCAGTTCGGTCTTTTCGGATCGCCCGGCCGACCCCGAAACGGTCACCCAATATGAGATTGGCTTCAAGGGAGACCTCACCCCTTGGCTTCGCCTCAACCTGGCGGGCTACTACACCGACTATAAGAATGTTCAGGTCAGTGTGCGAGACCCGGTTACCCTGCTATCAGGGCTGGAAAACGCGGCTAAGGCCCGCATTTACGGTCTGGACGGCGACATCCTGCTGCGCCCGACGCGCAATTTGAACATTCGCGGCGGCATGTCGCTGCTCGACGGCAAATATCGTGAATATAAGAATGCCCAGGTTTTCGTGCCCACGGGTCTGGGCGGCAACGCCAGCGCGACGATCGACGCAAGCGGAAAACGGCTAATCCGAACGCCGTCGTTCACGTTCAACGCGGGCGCCGACTACCGCGTACCTTTTGCCGATGGCTCTGAAATTGCCGCCAGCGCCAACTTCTTTCACAGTGGTCATTCCTTTTGGGAGGCCGGAAACCGGGTCGTACAGCCAAGAACGAACGTGTTGAATGGCGAAATCTCCTACCTGGAGCCGTCGCAGCGGATGCGGATTGCCTTGTGGGGCCTCAACCTCCTCAACGACAAATATCCCCGCTTCATTCTGTCCTCGACCACGGCGGACAGCCAGGTATATGCGCAGCCAAGAACCTATGGCGTGCGGCTTTCCGTGAACTACTGACAAGCGCCGTCGAGAGGCAGTGGCGGGCCTAGCTGGGCCGCCAGAGTTACGCAGGGAGAAGAAGGATGGCGCTTGTCGATAGCCAGTACTTGCCGCGTGGCCGAGCGTGGCAAGGGGTGGCGACGCTATCGGCCTTCTATGCGATCGCGACTCTGGACCGCGTCATCCTTTCGATGATGATCGGTCCGATTAAGGCAGACCTGGGGATCAACGATTTCCAGGTCGGCCTGCTGATCGGGCTGTCCTTTGCCCTCACCTACGTCGTCTTCGGCGTCCCATTCGGTCTGCTGGCCGATCGCTACCCGCGCAAGTGGATCATCATGGTTGGGCTGATGATCTGGTCATTGGCGACCATCGGGTGCGGCTTCGTTGCGGGGTTTGCCGCCCTGTTTCTGATGCGCATGCTGGTTGGCCTGGGCGAAGCGGCGCTCTCGCCGGCGGCCATCCCGCTCATCGCCGACTGGTACCCACCGGAAAAGCGCAGCCTTCCCTTGTCGCTCTACCAGGCTGCCACGCATGTTGGTTCGGCCTTGTCGCTGCTCTCCGGGGGCCTGCTGATCGACCGGCTGTCCCACGCCGGCGAACGCATCCACTTTTGGGGTGAGGCCTTTTACGGCTGGCAGATGGTGTTCGTCGTCGTCGGCATCCCCGGTTGTCTGTTGGGCTTGCTGGCGCTTGGCCTACCCGAAGTGAGGAAGTGTGCGCCCGCGCCCAGGCCCGTCGCAACGGCGCGCATCTGGCCTTTCGTCGCCAGGCACAAGCGCCTGTTCTTCTTCTTTCTGCTGGCCTTCGCCGCCAATGTGACCTTGAATTACGCCTTTGCTTACTGGAGTGCAGAGCATCTTTACCGCAAGCTTGGGTGGTCGAAATCTGAGATCGGACTGGCATTGGGGCTCTTGCTGCTCGCGCCCTCCTTGATCAGTCACGCGATCACCGGCAGCCTCGTCGATCGGATGACTGCGCGACGTATCGATGATGCCCCGCTTCGCTTATTCTTCTGGATGGCGCTTATTTCGCTGCCCTTCGGGATTCTAGCCTATGCAACGGCAAGCCCGACGCTGGCGATTGGCAGCCTGCTGGCATTGAAGCTGTTCCTCATTCCAAGTCTTGGCTTTGCCGCCACATCGTTACAACTTTTCACGCCTCGGGAATTGCGCGGACGCATCACGGGGTTGTTTCTGTCGGTCGTCAATTTCGCCGGTCTGGCGATTGGCCCGGCGCTGGTGGGCTTCCTCACCCATTATGTTTGGAAGGACGACGCGGCGCTAGGTGTGGTCCTTTCGACCATGATGGGTACAGGCATCGCCATTATCAGCATCTGCCTGCATTTCTCGCTCAAGCCGATGCGCGAAGCGGTGGCGGAAGCGCGGAAGGAAGCGTCGACAACCGCCGCCGGGGCGCTGTGACCAGCCCAGAGATGCCCTCGCCCGATTCCCGGGCCAGCCAGGCCGATTTCAGCCTGATGCTACTGGTTGTCAAAGGGAGCATGCTGGCCGCCCGTTCGTGCGAGAGAGAGCCATGATGATTCAGAACCCGAGCCCCCGGCCTGCTTCCATCTCGGCCTGGAGCAGTGTTGGCCTGCTCTCAGTCCTATACGCTCTGGGGATGATGGACCGCATCGTGCTTGCGATGATCATCAAACCGATAAAAGCTGCCTTCGGCATCGGAGATTTTCAGGTCGGGCTGCTCATGGGACTGGCCTTTTCTCTCACCTACGTGATACTCGGAGTTCCCATGGGCCTTGTAGCGGATAGGAAGCCCCGGAAACTCGTGATTTTTGGCGGCCTGCTGGTCTGGTCGCTGGCGATGACGGGGTCGGCCTTCGCTGCGGGTTTCCTCTCTCTCTTTATATTTCGGATGGCGCTAGGCGTGGGAGAAGCGGCCTTGTCGCCGGCGGCCGTGCCCTTGATCAGCTCCTTGTTCCCTCCGGAACGCAGAAGCTTGCCGTTGTCGATCTACATGGGATCAAGCAATGTCGGTGCCGCCGTCGCTGCGGTCTCGGCGGGCTTTCTGATCCACTGGTTTACCCAGAACCGCGGCGCGGTGCCCCTCTTGGGCGCGGAAACCCACCCTTGGCAATTTGTTTTCCTGTGCATGGCATTGCCCGGATTTCTTCTCCTGCCGCTCGTCCTCCTGCTCCCCGACCCGCCCAGATCGCGTGAACCCCGATCCTCGCCCGGCTTCAAGCCGCTCTGGCACTTTCTACGATCCCGTAAGCGGCTGTTCGTGCCCTTGTTCCTCACCTTCGCCTTGTCGGTGACCGTGAACTATTCCTTCAGCTATTGGAGTGCTGAGTATTTGATGAGGGTTCATGGCTGGACCAAGGCTCAGGCGGGCGCCCTGATGGGCTTCATGTTCTTTGTGCCGCCTCTGTTGAGCCATCTCGCATCCGGGTTCTTGCTGGATAAGTTGGCGGCGCGGGGCATTCGGGACGCGCCGCTACGGCTGTTTCAGATCATGGCTCTGTTGTCTCTGCCGTTCAGTCTGATCGCGTATCTAGCCGCGAATTCGGCCATGGCCGTCACCGGAATGGTCGTAATCGTCAGCCTGTTCTATCCCAGCCTTAGCTTCGGCACGATAACGGTTCAGCAGGTCACGCCTGACGCGCTGAAGGGTCAGATGACGGGCGCTTTTCTATCATTCGCGAATTTCTTCGGGCTGGCGATCGGCCCGGCCCTTGTAGGCTTCCTGACCCAACATGCTTTCAACGGCAGCGGGGCGCTCGGCACCGCTTTGGCGATGATCGTCGGCCCGGGCATTCTGCTCGTCTGCCTCTGCCTCGGTCTTTGCCTCGGCCCGCTGCGCGCGGCGGTGGATGCATCCGCGCCTTTGGGCGCGGTCGAGCGCTTGACGCCTGATGCCGGCAACCATCCATGAGGAGGCGAAGGCCATGCGTGCAAACCTGCCCGCGCTGAGCGGGATCAAGGTGATAGACCTCGGACGCGTGCTGGCTGCGCCGTTTGCAACCCAGATCCTGGCGGACCTGGGCGCCGATGTGATCAAAATCGAACGGCCTGGCGTGGGAGACGAAGCGCGCGTTTATGGTCCTCATTTTATCAGGCACGCCGATGGCTCGCGTTCGGCTGAGTCCGGCTTTTATGTCGCCTGCAACCGGAACAAGCGCTCCATGACGCTCGATCTCGGCACCACGCAGGGCCAGTCGATCGCAAAGTCCTTGGCCGCCAAGGCTGACGTGCTGGTTGAGAATTTTCTTCCCGGCGCTTTACGGCGCTTCGGGCTCGACTATGAGAGCCTCGCGGCCGTGAACCCGGCCCTGATTTACTGTTCGCTCACGGGGTACGGCCAGACGGGCCCTTACGCCGATCGGCCCGGCTATGACGCGGTGTTTCAGGCATTCAGCGGCCTGATGGCCGCAACGGGTCTTCCCGACGACGAGCCGGGCGGCGGCCCCATGAAGATCGGTCCTTCACTGATCGATGCATCGGCGGGCCACTATGCCGCTACGGCCGTGATGGCGGCCCTGCTCGAACGCGAACGCCTGTCCGGGCTGGGGCAGCATATCGACATTTCCCTGCTGGATACGGCGGTCGCCGTGCAGACGCATGCCGTGCAGAACTATCTGTTGAGCGGCGTGCAGCCTGGCCGTTACGGCAATGCCGGCAATGGCGGACATCCGGCCCGCACCTTTGACTGTAGCGATGGACAGGTCTATATTTCGGCAGGAAACGAGAAATTCTACAAACGGCTTTGCCACGTAATCGGCCGAGAAGACTTGGTTCACGACAAGCGTTTCATGACGAACTCGCTGCGGTTCAAAAACCGCAAGGCGTGGGATGCTATCGCGGCACCCATCATCAGAGGTTGGCGGGCCAGGCCACTTCTCGACGCGCTGATCTCGGAAGGTGTTCCCGCCTCGCTGGTCAATACCTATGACGATCTCTTTGCCGATGAACATGTCATCTATCGGGAACTGAAACAGGTTCTGCCCTACCCCGAGGCAGAAACGGGCGAGCTGCCGCTGATTGCGAGCCCCTTGCGGCTTTCCCGCACGCCGCCCCGACTGGAGCGCGCCCCTCCTAAGCAGGGCGCGCACACCGCGGAGATCTTGCGCGATTGGCTTGATATGCAAGATGATGAAATCGAGGCGTTATTGGTTCTGCCGAACGCGGGCGAATGAACACTGTGACGGGCAAGCCGCGACCTGGGCGCTCCACGAGCCATGCATGCGATCCTAGACCGCCACCAAATTGCGAGAAGCGGATCCAACCTTGGGAATATCTTTCCGCAATGCGGGGCCGATGGATTTCCCCTACAGGGCAGAGTGATGCAGCCTACCGAACCGGCCAGTGACGTCTCCAATATTTTTCGCTTTCCTGAGGCGGCATTCGATGACGCGCGCTTCCACCAATTCTTCGAAGCCCATAAAAAGCGCCTTTTGAAATATCTTGCGATAAGGTTGCGCTCAACGAGCGAGGCCGAAGATGTCCTGCAGATGACGTTCCTGCGCCTCTATGCCCGAAAGGATCGTCTTCACGATGGAAATTTGGAAGCGTTATTGTACGTTACCGCGCGCAATATCGCGGCAGACATCGGCAGGCAGAAAGCTCGTATCGATTACAAGTCCGACGGCATTCCGGATGAGGGCCTGGTTGATGAGCATCCCGGACCCGATCGCTCGATTTTGGCCAGGAGGGACCTGGATTTCATCTTGAATTGCCTGGGCGACTTGTCTGACAGATGCAGGACCAGCTTCATCAGCTATTTCTTTGACGGATATGAATATCGGGAAATAGCCCTTAGGCTGGGCGTGACGGAAAGCATGATTCGCAAGTATGTGGTCAAAGCCACGGCCCACTGCACGCGCCGCTTCGGTGAGTTGGAGGCCGAACGATGAGCCGCTGTTCCGATCCCGATCTGCGGACGGCGGCGCATTGGGCGCTTGTCCTGCGTGATCCCACAGCCGATCATGAGCATATCAAGTCGGCGCTAAGCTGGCTGGAGCGATCGGCCGAAAATGAAGCCGCCTTCGCTCGAGTCAACAAATTTCTCGACGCTTGCGACAATATTGCCGCACATCGCGAGATAGGGGCATCGCCCGAGCGTCCCAATGCCTTTCGCGTAAATCCGCGTCTCCTGGCGATTGCGGCCAGCTTTCTCTTGGTGGCGCTGACCGGGCAATTGATTTGGCAAGGCCAGCGAACCACGCCGCGCGCGATGCATTTTTCGAGTGCAGCGGGCGAATTCAAGACGATCGCCCTCCCTGACCACTCAACCCTGCTGCTGACGGGTCAAAGCGAGATTACGGTGGAGTTCATGTCGCGGGAGCGGCGCCTCAACCTGGTCAGGGGAGAGGCATTTTTCGATGTCGCGGCTGACCGTAGCCGACCGTTCATCGTGCATTCCGGCACCGGCACCGTGACGGCCGTGGGTACGGAGTTCAATGTTCATCGCGATGGCGGCGGAGCGGTCGTCACGGTGATACACGGACGCGTTGTAGTGGACAGCACCGGACCGGCTACGCGGTGGCGGGCGAGTCTCGGCCCATCGATGCAGGTTGACTATGCCGGCAGCGGCTCCATGTCGACCATCCGGCGGGTCGACCTGGACACGATACTGGCTCGGCGGAGCGGCACCCTGACATTTTCCGGACAGCCGCTGGCTCAGGTCGTCAGCGGAATCAACCGCTATTCCCGCGAACCTGTCATCCTGGTTGATCCCGACATCGGTTCAATTCCGGTCACCGGCTCGGTCAATGCCAGCCGTATCTATGAATGGCTCACAGCCTTTGACAAGGGCCTGGGAATTTCAGTCACACGTGACGAAAAGGGCCTCCTGCTGCGGAAGCAACGTCCGTCGCGATAGGACCCATGATGGAATAATTTTCATCGTAATTCCGAATCTTCCGCTTGCCAACGTTTATAGGGCACAAGCCGAGTCAATCGGCGGGGGAGATGGATATGCAAAAGACACGCGCGACCCTATTGCGTCGGGGCGGCAAGGTGGCAGTAGCCTGCGGGTTTCTACTGATGTCCCCGGCCAGCGCCTTGTGCACCGTGGCTGTTCCGGCCTACGCCGAGAGTGCGGCCGAGCGCGGTTCTGCCACTGCAGAACGCGATGGCGCCGCCTCAAGGATCGTCAGCTTCAACATTCCCGCACAGGACTTGGCGACGGCCTTGCTTGCCCTCGCCCGCCAGGTGGACGTGCAACTCGTAGTGAATTCCACCTATCTTCAGGGATTGAGGAGCACGCCGGTAATCGGGCTTCACTCAACCCGCCGAGCGACCGAGATCATGCTCAAGGGGCTGCCTCTTTCCGCAGCATGGGTAGGCAGCAACACCCTGGTCATCGAGCGGCGTACGGTGCCAGCAGAGGCCAAACCCTTGCGCGGGGCGAGCCTGATACCGGCAGATCAGGACAGCCGGGTCGAGAGCGGCCAGCCGGCCGATGAAGGCGAGATCATTGTGACCGCGACCCGCCGCTCCGAACGCCTTCAGGACGTGCCTATGACGATCACGGCCTTGTCAGGCAACCAGCTGCAAGGCGCCGGCATTCTCTCAACGCAACAACTCTCACAGGTCATTCCGGGCCTCAACTTCACACAATCAGGTTCGTACCCCCAGCCGACCATTCGCGGCATCGGCACGCGCGGCGTCACCGCAGGAGACGAGTCCGTGGTGCCCGTTTATGTCGATGGCGTGTACCAGCCCATGCTTGGCTCGACTGTGATGGAACTGAACAGCGTGGAACGGGTGGAGGTTCTGAAGGGTCCGCAAGGTGCGCTGCTGGGGCGGAACGCAATGGGCGGCGCGATCAACGTGATCACGCGAACACCATCGCCCGACCCGGGCATGGATTTCAGTGTCAGTTACGGGAGCTTCCATCAGGTCATTGCCAAAGGGTACGTCACCGGCGGCACCGAACGCTTCGCAGTGGATCTTGCCGCGCTTTACAACAACGACGAAGGCTACATCACCAATATCGTCACGGGCGCTAGACAGGGCGAAAACAACAGTTACTCCGTGCGCTCCAAGGCGCTCTGGACCCCCACTGACAATCTAAAGCTGACCTTATCGGGCAGCTACGCAAAATCGAGTTCGACGTTGAGCGCGACAACCCAGCCTCTCAGCGGAAACACGATCGCCAGGCGTTTCAATCCGCTAGTGGCCCTCCCGCGAGGCCCGTTCGAATCGGCAGTCACCGATATCGGTCCCGCCAAGCTAAGCGTTACCAACCTATCCAACCTGGTAGCATGGGAGGGATCGAAGGTAACCATTAACTCTGTGAGCGGTTACCAAAGCGTACATAACGAAGTCCTGAACGACTCTGATGGGACCGCGCAACGCGTTGCGATCTCGTCCAATGCACGAGATAGCCGTTCATTCATTCAGGAGTTATACGCTGTTTCTACGGGAGGAGGGCCGCTGTCATGGATTGTCGGCGGCACTTACTTTTACGACAAGTCATCAACCAACACCGACAACTTGAGCACGGCGTTCCCGAGCCGGGTGGCCACAAGAACAGTCGTTTCCGGCCAGGTCGTTACCAATTCGTTCGCGGCGTGGGCCCAGCTATCTTTGAACTTAACGGATGCACTGAACCTGAGCATGGGGGGGCGCTATACCCACGACAAGAAAAACTTCGACATCGTCAATAATGTTTCCCTCGCGACTATCAGTACCGGCAAAAGCTGGTCCAAATTCACGCCCACGGCGACGTTGAAATATGAGCTGTCGCCCCGCTCGAATGTTTATCTGAAAGTCGGTCAAGCGTTCAAGGCGGGGATCTACGCATCGTCCACATTCTCGCCGACGCCCGCCGATCCTGAAACGGTTACCCAGTACGAAATCGGCACGAAGACCGAACTCGCCAGCTGGATTCGGATCAATGCAGCCACATATTATACCGATTACAAAGACGTCCAAGTCAACGTGCGAGATCCCATCACTTTGGCGCCGCGGCTGCAAAATGCGGCGGCGGCCCGGATCTATGGCTTTGACGGGGATGTTTTCATCCGGCCCGGTGGAGGGCTAACTCTGCGCGCCGGAATCTCCTTACTGAACGGCCGATACAGAGACTACGCCAACGCCCAGGTTTTTGGGCCGACTGGATTGGGCGGGAATAATGCCACGTTCATTGATGCGAGTGGAAAGACTCTCATTCGATCGCCGTCCTTCACGGGTAATATTGGTGCCGATTATACGCTGAAATTGGCGAGCGGTGCTGAAATAGCTGCCAGCGTCAATTATTTCCACAGTGGCATATCCTATTGGGAGGCCAGCAACCGCGTGGTCCAGCCCAGTACAAATGTCCTCAATGCCCAGATTTCCCTTCTTGAGGCATCCAGGCATGTCCGCTTCGAGATCTGGGGAACGAACCTGCTGGACGAAGAATATCCTCTTTCCATCGTCTCATCCACCGCTGCCGATAGCCAGTTTTTTGCGCGCCCGCGCTCAGTTGGCGTCAGAATGGCAGTAGAATTTCGATGATTACGCCGGTTACCGTGGCTAAGCGTCTGTTAATGCCGATTGGAACTGCCTATGTTGGACGATAGCCAGCGGTATCCGCCCCGGGCGCAGAGTTGGGCTGCCGCCATTACGCTCGCCGTGCTCTATGCCTTCGCCGTGGTAGATCGCGCCGTACTGTCGATGCTGATCGGTCCCATTAAAAAAGATCTTGCGATCAATGACTTTCAGGTTGGCCTGCTGGTTGGGACGGCATTTGCACTGACATACGTGGGCGGCGCGATACCCTTTGGCATGCTCAGCGATCGCTTCCCGCGCCGGAATGTGATTTTCGCCGGCTTGTTGATTTGGTCCCTGGCAACCATTGCTTGCGGCTTTGCGGTCAGCTTCACCGTGCTGTTCCTGCTGCGAATGCTCGTTGGCGTTGGAGAATCGGCGCTTATCCCGTCAGCGGTTCCGCTCATCGGCGACCTTTTCCCGCCAGAGCGACGAAGCCTGCCGCTATCGCTTTATCAGGGAATGGCCAATGTCGGCGGGGCCTTAGCTACCTTCGCGGGCGGTTTGTTGCTTGATTGGTCATTTCGCAAGGGAGGGACGATCGAACTCGCCGGTCACTCGTTCAGTGCCTGGCAGCTCGTGTTCCTGGCTGTCGGCATTCCCGGCCTTGCCCTACTTCTTTTGACGGTCAAGCTGCCCGAGCCGCGCGTCGCCAAGCGCGAGCACGCTGCCCTGCCAGGGATCTGGGACTTTAGCCGCAAGCACCGGCGCTTGTTGATCTTCTTTTGCCTCGCCTTCGCAGCAGACGCCACGGTGATCGCCACGTTCAGCGCGTGGACCGCAGAATATCTCGTTCGCGGGTTGGGCTGGTCCAAATCTGAGGTTGGCGCGATTCTGAGCCTGCTTCTGCTGGTTCCTCCGATCCTGAGCCACATTGTAACCGGTTTTCTGGTCGACCGGATGATAACACGTGGGTCCACCGACGCTCCAATTCGATTGTGCTTGATAATGACCGTTGTCGGATTACCATTTGGAATATTGGTTTACGCAACAAGCAGTTCCGCCGTGGCGATACTGAGTATCTTTGCGATGAAGGTTTTTATCATCCCAAGCCTGCAGTTTGCGCATATTTCGTTGCAGCAATTCGTGCCGCCGAACCTGCGCGGTCGGGCCACTGGCGCATTCATGTCCTTCATCAGCTTTTTTGGTTTGGCCGTGGGGCCAATGGCCGTGGGTGCCTTGACCCATTATGTTCTGAAGGACGACAAGGCATTGGGCACGGCGATGGTTTACATCGTCGGAACGGCTCTGGCGATCATGTGCCCCTGTCTGTGGCTATGTTTGAAGCCGATGCGGGAAGCTGTCGGCGAAGCACGACGTCAGGAGCTGGCGCGCTGAATCGGGGCATTACTTCAACTGGGGTTGCCTCGACCGCTGGACGGCGTGCCCCGCCACGACAAGCCGCCGATGACAAGTGGAGAAGGACAAGTTTATGAACAAATCGGCGGGCGCAGACGGACCGTTATCTGGCGTGCGCGTATTGGATCTCACCAGCGTGATCTTTGGTTCCTACGCCACTTGCATCTTGGCCGACCTGGGCGCCGACGTGATCAAGATCGAGCAGCCAAAGAGCCGGACCGGCGGTGACGGCGGCGATATTATGCGCTGGGGCGGCACCCCGCCGAAAAGCGCGAAGGCGGGGCTGGGGCCCGTCTTTCTCACCATCAATCGCAACAAACGATCGGTCGTGCTCGATCTCACCACCGAATTCGGGATGCAGGCGCTGCTGGAGCTGGTTAAGACCGCCGATATTTTCGCGTCTAACATCCGCTTGTCTGCGCTTGAAAAGCTTGGCCTATCCTATGAAGCGCTGGCCAGGATCAAGCAGGACCTGATCTATGTTCACGCGTCGGGTTTTGGCCGGGGCGGTGCGTACGAGGGCCAGGCCGCCTACGACGACATCATCCAGTCCCTGTCGGGTTTTGCCGATCTTCTCAGCACCTCCGATGGCGACCCGAAGCCCCGCTTCATTCCGACCGTCATCGCGGACAAAGGCGCCGCCCTGTTCATGGCTTATGCCGCCGTGGCCGCCCTTTATCATCGGCAGCAGAGCGGGGTCGGCCAGTTCGTCGAGGTTCCGATGCTCGAAACGATAACCAGCTTTCTGCTTGCCGAGCATTTGTACGACGAGGCCTACGATCCGCCAACGGGCGGGTGGACCCATCCGCGCATGATCTCGCCCCATCGCAGACCGTACCAAACCAAGGATGGCCATATCACGGTCATGCCTCATGATAACGCCACCTGGCGGCTATTCTTTGAAGTTGCCGATGCGAGTGACACAATCATGAGCGATACCAGGCACCAGAGTTATGAAGCCAGGGCCAAACACTACATCTGGCTGTACGATGTCATGGATGAGCTTCTGCAAAAGCAGGACACGAGCTATTGGCTGCAGGTCCTGCAGGACCGCGGCATACCTTGCGCCAAAGTAAATCGCTTTACCGACCTCAAACAGGATCCCCATTTGCAGTCTGTCGGCTTTTTCCAGGAGCGCCAACATCCGGACGCGGGGCCCTACTTCGCGATGAAGCCGCCGGTGAATTTCTCCCGTTCTCCTGCATCTATTCGCACCGACGCGCCGACCCTGGGTCAACACACCGAGGAGGTGCTGAACGAGATCGGACTTTCGCTGGCTGACGCCCAAAAGGTTGGGCACCCAGAAAACCTGTAGCGACCGCCCCCTGACAGAAGGGAAGGTTCTCGCCGGAGTCTATGCCAGCAATGGCTATGCGCGAAGCCTCCCGCCGGGCTATGATTTTCACGACGTCGACTGGATTGGACACTTCGAAGAACCGATGGATTTGGGCGTGACGAGCACGTCAGGCTTCGGGGCGGTGTGATGTCGAGGCTGTTGCGTGGCGCTACGTTGTAATTTCCGCTGGGCAGGCCCTTGATTGGCCGCTTCGGCGTCACGCGGGCGCAGTTCGCCCTTCAAGCCATGCCAGGCGCTGGAAGTTATAGGCCAGGTTGGCCATACCGATCTTGATGCGGGCGCGGGCGATGCCGATCGTCCGGATGAACAGTCCCATCCGGTGCTTCTGGCCTAACTCTAACCCGGTCCCTCAACGACCGGCCTCTCTGCGATCCGCCCCCTTCCGCACTGACGGGGGTGGCCACCCCGGTCAATGCATCGCAATCTGGCCCAAACGGACAGCAAAGTCATAAGACAAGTCCTCTGACTGGGAGGAACCCCTGCTGCTTCTAGTCGAACCAGACAGATGCTCGAAAGCGATAGTGTCAAGCCGATTTCATGCCTTGTCGCCATCCGGCGATGATTTCGCGGCTTTCCACGATCGTCGCCATCGCCCCCAAGCAGTTGGCCAAAACTGCGTCCGCATAATCCTGCGGAAATCCGCTGACGCAGTCTGAAGGAATCACTACATCGTAACCAAGCCCGACCGCCTCGATTGTCATACCAACAATGCCGACGTTCAGTGATACGCCAGTGGCGATGATCGTTTTCACCCCTTTGTCACGCAGCTGACCATCCAATCCTGTCCCTGTGAACGGCGACATGCCGTGGCTCCGTTCAGATACGACATCACCAGGCTCCACACTGAGTTCGGGAATGAGTTCGGCCGATGCCGATCCCTCTACGAGGTGCCCTTCATAGCGACGAAGCCGCGCGAGGATACGGCAATTGTAAGCGTTAAGTTCGTCGTCCCGGCGCCGCACGAAGTTGCAATAAGCGATTCCCACACCGGCAATTCGGCCAGCATTCACAAGTTCGGAGAGATGGCGGGGCATTCCCGCGCCCTCAACGATATGGCGAAGGGTGTTGAGATTGCTCAAGTCTCCCACTACCCCCCGCTGCATTTCCATGCACAGGATCGCTGTGGACCTCGGTTGAATGATATCAGCAAGCATGATAAATAGAATCCTTTCGAAAAATCTAAGTCTATCGTATCATAAGGATGGACACTGACAGTCGTTGTTAAGACGATGGTTACGAGTGCGGTGCAGTTTATAACACTGCGTGCAATAGTGCTGGCCCGTCTTCGCGGCCGGTGCTGCGGGATATCCGCTTCAGCGCTTGCCAGCGGCCATCGCGCTTCACTAGTTCCCAACATTGGTAGGATTGGCGCCAGATCGTTACTTCGCCGTCTCGCCTGAGAAAGATTGTTGCATAGCCGCTCGCGGTGGCGCGGTCCCCCTCTAGCCGCACGGCGAAGGGACCCATCACGTGCGCAACGTTCGGCAGGTTTGACTGGTGCACATCGCCGACGACGATCTGTTTGGTCTCTTCCCTGCCGTTGAAGAACCACTCCCCATCGATATCGATCGTACAATCCTCGGCGTAAATCTGGGACGTCGCTTCAGCATCGTTACTGTCCACCGCGAGCGCGTAGCGGGTCATTACCGACTGAATTTCACGCTCGTCCTCCAAGGCTTCGATCCGCTTTGACAGACGCCTTAACTCGTTTTCCAGATCGCTCACTCTGTCTCTCCTCTATTGCGGCCCTTCGGCTGTTAGCCCTGCCGGAGCGGACGGCGCTATATTTTCGAAAGTGCACCAAAAAGGTGAGCGCGGCCGTTCGGGCGGATGCTGGGCGCACTCTGGGCGAGAGCGTTGCCAAGGAAATTAGGCGTCGCCCCCTCCCTAGCTTCGGTCGCGCCAAGCTTTTGAAGTGAATTCCGAGCGGCGCGGGGCGGATGCTGAACCCGCGCACTTCAGCACACGTAGGCGGCGGGTGCGTTGTGAAAGAACAACCCCCTGTCGCCCAGCAACGATCCGCCATCGACCGCAAGCGTCTGCCCGGTGACATAGCGGGAATCGTCGCTCGCAAAGTACAGCATGGCGGCCGCAAGATCTTCGGGAAGGATTGCCTGTTTCATCGGTAGTCTGGCGGCGTTGGCCTGCCCGGCCTCGTCCATCTTCGAGCCGTCTCCGAACGTGGCGAGCGCGTTTCCGGGGGTCCGCGTCGGGCCCGGGGCGACCGCGTTGACCCGAACGAGGTGCGGCGCGAGCTCCTGCGCGGACGAGCCTGTTAGGGCAACTACGCCATGCTTCGCGACGGTATAGGCGTGCGATCCCAATCCGCACCGGAGGCCCGCGAGACTGGCGGTCGAGATGATCGAGCCGCTACGCTGTTCGGCCATGATGCGGGCCGCGTGCTTGATGCCGTAGAACACGCTGTCGAGCACGAGCGCTAGAGTCTTGCGCCAGTTATCGGCCGTCATATCCCGGATCGAGCCAACCGCACCCAGCATCGCTGCATTATTGATCATGCAGTCCAGGCGGCCATGCGTGCTTACCGCCAGATTCACCGCCGCAGCAACCTCGTTCTCGTCCGTTACGTCAACGCGGAGGAAAGTCGCCGACGGGAGTTCGGCGGCGAGCTTTTCCCCGCGTTCGACCTGAATATCAGTCAGTACGAGCTGCGCACCTTCCGCCGCGAAAAGCCTTGCCGTACCTTCCCCGATCCCGCTTGCAGCACCAGTGACAACAGCAACTTTTCCGGTCAGACGTCCAACCATCATGTTCCTCTCTAACACCTGCCTCTTCAGAGGCTTTATCCAATGCGCGCGTCTATGTTCACGGCTGCGCATCACTCCGGGTTCAGGATGCGGTTGCCCGGAGCCAAATTCTCTCTCCCTTGGCGTTCGTTCAACCAATGTCCGCAAAGGGGGCCATGCCGAACCTGGAAGTAACTGGCGCGGTCAGCTAGCCTCGCGAGCCGTCAGTACCCTATGCGATCACGGCGACGGTGTTCAACGGAAGACTGTTTGCCGAACCTGACAAGGGTAGCCATAATCCGACATTGAAAATGGAACGTGCGCGTTACGATTGAGGTGGTTGCGCCATTTTGAACAGTTTGGCGGCTAATACCTAAGATTCATTGATCAGAACCTGCAAGCCCACGCGCGGAGGCCGAGAGACATCATCCGCCAGGGCTGGTCAACAAGCCGTTCCAAGCGTCGCAGATGCGGTGAAAGCCGTCGGGAAGGCTGGCTCCCAATGAATCATCGAAACCCCAACAAATCCCAAAAATCATCAATCCGCCAAAGTAGTGCTAGCGGCCTTTCCAGACGGGAGGACGCTTCTCCAGAAAGGCCCTTGCGCCCTCCTGTGCATCCTGCGTACCGAGCAGGGCGTTCGCGCAATTGTCTTCGATCCGGAACGCTTCGGCCAGGGTGCCGGCGGCAAGGCCCATCGCGGCACTTTTCTTCGTAGCCTGCACCGCCAAGGGTGCGTTCATGCAGATTTGTCGAGCCCATTGAAAAGCTATGTCCATCAGTTGCTCGCCGGGGACGACTTCGTTGATCAACCCCAGGCGAAGTGCGCGTTCAGCATCGATTGGCCGGGCCAACAGGAGCATCTCCATGCTCGCGGCCCATCCCATCTGGCGCGGCATCCTTGCCGTGGTGCCGCCCGCGGCCATTATTCCTCGCGCAGGTTCGC